>Ga0209367_1003509_pt1 | contig 21351 bp, 7 predicted proteins | sample WorMetLIZISLAND2_FD_187412 | JGI IMG/M metagenome (GOLD analysis project Ga0209367, IMG submission 187412) | Marine gutless worms symbiont microbial communities from Max Planck institute for Marine Microbiology, Germany - Olavius geniculatus... ...
GTTTGCCGGCCGCTGACTGCACGGACTGACGATCGTACCCACCTTTGTATTTCGTAGTTAATTTTTAGGCTCCCTCGGGAACGGAGTACCGAGGGTTTAAAAAAAAATAATAATAATAATAAAGCGGATTTATACACGGCGCCTAAAAGCAGAAGTCACCAGACACTGCAGTTTCAATCAGTCAAACAGATGTGTCTTTAGTTGCCAAAATGCTAAAGACTAACAAATTCTGTAAATTATATTTATTATTTCCGACAGTTTGAGCACAAAACTGAGGTGTTGAGCTTTCGTGTTTGACACGGTATACTGTCATTCGCCCGCACCGTGACTCTTGAATACGTTAGCCAACCTCGTGCTGGCTAAGTGCAATAACAGAGTTAGACAGACACATAGCATACTGTTATAGCCTACTAATTCATGGACACACGGTTTGACAATTTTGACTGGATGATTTGCGAATGTAGACTTCATATGAGTTTGAAGTTAGAATACCGACACAGTATCTACTAAGTCGTAGACTATTAGCTTATTAAACTTTGCACATTAAAACACAGTTTGAGTAGGCTACATAAAACATTAAATATTTTAATATTTTATATGGCTCATGTTGTTGTGGAAGCGCGACCTTTGAATGTCCTTGGATGTCATTGTTGGCCTTAAGTTTTTTTTTGGAGCTGGCCTTGCCTTTGGTCCCAAGTTTCTGGCCTTGGCCTTGAACAGGAAGTCTTTAATAACATCACTGCATACATACAGGGTGGGCCAAAAAATGACACAAATTTTTTTATACGCCAATAACTTTATCAAATATCAACCGATTTTCAAAATTTTTATACTGTCGGAAAAAGAAGAAAATTTGCAGTAACACTATTACTAAAGATCCCACCACACCTCAAGTGTGTCGCTACACTACCTAGTGAAATATTAATGTCTTCAAAGCAACAGTTGAGAACAAGGCGATATCTGTAGCAACACACTTTAAAAAATTTACAACAAAACAACCTGTTTATTGCCTCAGTTATTATCCAAAGTAACTGTAGTATATCGCAGTTTTCACATCAAATGTTCAGTTTGTCTGCCTTGCTGTTGGACGACGCACTCAAGCTGATGACGCCACTGACCAATAGCGCAATCAACCAAACGCTGCGACAGTTTGCCCCACTCAGTGTTCCAGAATTGTCGTGAATTGTCAACACTGATAAACCATCTGTGAAAGACCCCCTCAAACAGCATAATTGACAGGATTTAAGTTCGGGCTGTTTGAAAACCACATGTCAGGCTCAATCAACGTTGATCATGCAATTGGCCATTGTCGTCGCCGGCGATAGTGCGATGTCTGACATTTCACAAGGTAGTGTAACGACACTCATGATGTGTGGTGGGATCTTAAGTGTTATTGTTACTACAATTTTTTGATAATTTGATCAGTGAAAGAATTTTGAAAATCGGTTAATATTTGATGGAGTTATTGGCATATAAAAATTTTGTGCCATTTTTTTGGCCCACCCTGTATGGTCATAGCCCTAATCGTGTCGTATCAGTAAGTTAAACTCCGCTTGTGCTGGTAAGTGTTGATTCTCGCAGCTTTCTATAGTGAGTCATAGAAAGGCCTAAGCCTATGTGTAGGCCTAGTTTATGCGATCTGAGCGTGATTGAAGTATGATAGGCCTACCGCACTGCTGGAGTAGTATAAGTTCGTAGGCCTACTGCGTACTCACTTACCCACTGTAGCAGTGCGGTATCTAGTACTTATCTTCGCTTTAGCTATGCTTCGTCACTTGTGTTCAGATGCTGCAGTTGAAACGTATCGCCGACTTTGCTAGGTGGTGTCAACATCGCGGCGATGTTTTCAAATTCACTCGCAAGGTGGCAGCACCGACTGACAAGAGGGTCAGCAATCACTCAGCTCGCTATGCAATGCATGCAGAGCCCTGTATTAGCCATCCTTTGAATGTTGGTCTTTCTGACCGTTGCATCAAAACGGTTCTAGGCCTATAGCTAAATCACGAATTTTTCACCGCCACGTAAGAGGGTGCCTACACACGCAACGGTTGCACAACGGTTACGCAACGGTCAGGCAGTAGTCCCATCTCATTGTGGGTGGGTGGCAGTCGATAACGATTGACGCGTAAGGCCCCTAGGCACACTTTCACCTGATGAGTCAGATTTTTAAAATAAGCATTAAATAACTCATATATTTTTTGTTTCAGTTTCCTACTGCATTGACTAGTGCAACGTGGAAAGCATTCTAAGAACAAGAAGCCCAGCTGTCGCTAGGATAGCCGACCGTACTGGTTGACAGTGACCTTCAGTTATTCAAGGTCGATGATTTTTATGTTATTCAATTGAAAGCCAATATGCCATTTCCTATTTGTGATTAATAGCAACCCAGGCCCTATCTCGCACCGTTTGGACACAATAGAGCGCATGTAACTACTGCCATGACAAGACGCGTAGCGAGAAGAAAAACATGCGGTAATTAAAAAACGAAATCACGATTCATGAAATGTTGGTTCGGGAGCGTGCCGCAAACTCTTAAAATTTGACGCATGTTACACTGGCGGTGTCGCACAAACTCACCATATAAACGATGCAGAAGACATTTTACTTGAAACCAGTTGAATGAATAAGACTTAAGTAAGCAACGTGCTAATTGACGATCGTTTCTGCTGTAAGTTGGCCTCGACGTTCTTGATTATTGTCTCGGAATTAATGATTACTGAAGCGACTGTGTTTTGCAGTCGGCAAAACGATGCAGGCGCCTTGTAGGTACGTCGGAAGCGCGCACGGCGTCGTGACGATCGATTAACGAACCAAGCAGGAAATACTTTAGCCGTCAGTCCGTCCGTCAGTCAGTCCTCCAACAAGCAAACGTCGACGATCTATAGCTATACGTTGCAGTCCATGCAGCACAGTCGAGTCATGCGGGTGCGTTGCACGCGACCACTTCGCATTCCAGCGACCGGATCCAACTATCAGCGACAGTGTCCGGCGAGGCGCTGGTCACGTGTCCGGGTCGACGACGTGGAAAATGGACATTTCTGGGACGAGCGGCCGTCATTTCGTGTCCACCCGTCCGTCCGTTGGCCGGTGGTCCAGCCTAGGTAAGTGTCATCAATTAATGACTCCTTCGCGGCAAGGTGTGATCACAATGACTCATTAACCGACGATGCTTTTTGTACGGACGGCGCCGCGACGGCTGAAAGAAGACGTCTCGGACGTCATCGTGCTCGGGGTCAAAGGTCGCGCCGGACTGATACGTGGTTTACTGCAGTGACTGTCCGTCCGACCATCGTGCACTGACTGGGCGTTTAACGGCTCGTGACACGTTGTCTGCCGCCGCCAACTCGACGCAGCTATCTATGATAAATCGTCGTCGTCGTCGTCGGTGCTGAGTTACAAATTGATTGTCGCCGCCGGTGGCGTGCTTTCACCAATGCATTCACTGCGTGCTATCAGTGTTCCCAACCTGACAAAGCTGTCCCTGCCCATCTCCCGTCGCACCGCGAGCGTCAACTGCAGCCGCTAATTTCGTTCGCTGTCATGCATGTTACCCGCCAATTACACTTATCGGGTATATAAAATGTGCAAAACAGCGTAGAGCTTAGCTTAACAAACAAATTTACTGGGTTTTTTTCGGAAAATAAAATTGCTGGAATTAATTGACAAGCCAGATTAACGATTCCTGGAGTCAGCTCGTGTTTCGAGTGCATACGCAGTTCGGTCTGACTGAATTTCGACCAGTTTCCTGATCAACTTAACATGCGATTAGGCCTGCCTACCACGCGTATTGTTTTTTTTCTTAGTCTTCACATGTCTGCTGCATTTTGTGACAAAGTCAACGCCAGTATGCTACCACTGTCTGTGCACCGTCAAGATGATGCAGAAACAAATGTTTCATATTCAATAGTAGCAAGTTGCATGAAACATTATGTAGTACAGTTTCGGCGAAAAAATGGCGTGTGTGCCGTGTTCAGCACGTTAGTTTAAAGACGTGTTGTTGCATTGTAATTTTTTTTTACTTTTAAATAATGGCAAATTAGTTGTATATGAACGTAAAGCCAGTCAGTTAGGAAAATGAGAGCAATTCGAATTTAGAAATTCTCGAGTATATATATGAAGCTGAAAAAGCTGCTAAAATAACTGCAGTTGAACTTTAAATGCTGCTGCTGGTAGTGATGATTGACGATAATCATATAAGCCTGTATCCCCGATGCATTGCATTTAACTGAAAGTGGAAGAATTTAGTCTACAACTACATAGGCTATTTGCAACAAAGTTGTTTGCGTGGCGATGTGTGCGTGCAAAAGTCACGTGAAACTGAAATGTGTGGTGGAACTTTAATCACGTGACACACCCAGCTTCACCATTGCCATCATCAACATCATCAGCCTCAGCAGCAGCAGCTCCCGGATGCAACTTCAGTCTGTCTGTTTGTCTCTCAACACTGAAAACTGCTCTAGATCTTCCGCAGACACTGCTTCATATCCTACGCCCGTCAGTCTACCGAACTAACTACGTGACAGCTTGGGAGATCGGAACAAATTATAGCTGTACTTGTTTCGCTGCTGTGCTAAGAAAATTTCGCGCAACGCATGTAGAGTGACGTTGACGTTATGGCATATAAATGCACATTACACTGATAATGTGGTAATGTTTAAACAACAGCCTGCGTCGCGTTGTCCACGTAATTAGTTATTTTGCGATTAATGAGCTTTTAGAATTGTGGGGAAAATTATAAGCTTACCGTGATTGCCCTTATTGTTACCCAAAAGCATAAAAACACAGAAGGAAAAGTTCTGAAAGAATGCGCATACAACATGCAATAGGATGACGTGTAGGCCTATAAACATTATTATTATTGACATTTACAGTCTAACTAAGTTTCAAAAATGTCCGACCCATTTATTTGTATAATTTTAATTTGATTAAAATAAAAGAAATTTTAAAGCATTGTAATCCGTCTGTGGATTATCAGGGTGAATGCAATAACGAGCGTTTTTAGCCGACCGTACAAACGGTCGCGATTATGATACGATGTGTGGTCCGTCTGTTGTCTGTAACGTTTTGCACTGTGGCTAAACTGTACGCCGTAGAGGCCGGCGATGATACCGTTAAATAGGGCGTTGGTAGGTTTCTATTGTTTGTCAACAGTAGGCTAACCATGTCGTTATTTGCAGCGGCTTGGCCGCAATTTGCAGTGCAAAAGTTTCCGCCAACATGCATGATTTTGCAGACAATTTTTCACTTATTTACTGATATCGGAAGTAGTACAATATTGATATTAAATGAGTAAATGCAAATAAGTAATTACAGATTAAACGTAACGACATCATATGGCGACAGGCAGAGTACGGTCGGCTTTATCTAGCGACAGCTGGGCTCTTGTTAAGCGTGCTTTAATCGCCTGAGCTATATTTACTGCATGTATAACCACGTTCTGTTTTCCATCACAGCTTTGCGAGCCAAACCAAAACATGTCATGAAGACACAAATAAAATGGCAGCGAAATAGCGAATGGCCAAAAATCACATAAAATATCGACGAACACGCACTCATATTAGGCCTACTATTTCCCGCAGGGTCGTTTAGGCCATTGATCACAGATGGAAAATAGTAATGCGCGAGAATCATATGTCACGTCACTATGATTACTAACAAAAAAGTTCCGAAAATCTGCAGCTTATAGCCTACTTTTCATGAACTACCCTGTATGGGCCTGTATCACGTGACTGAGGTTGCTAGTGTCTGCACTGTCTCTTGCTCAACACGTAGACTATACCACGCACACGCATACAGCTGATTATAAATCTAAGTACACAGCGGTCAATAAACGACAACAAGCAAAACAATAACAGTTTTACGGATATAGAGCTACGGTATATTCTACAGTACCGCACGGAGCTGAACACTTTACAAAAGTTGAAGGTTAAAGGTTCTGTGAAACCCATCGCAGAGCTACGGAAAGTTACTTACGCTACGGATAGCTACGGAGAGTTACTTACCTGCCGTATGGGATCACACCTTCCTGCTACCCGATACAGGTAAACGCGCCTCAGCTTAACCAAAGTTAACTCAAACAAGCAGGCCAATACTCTATTTAAATACCAGGGAGGGATGGAAGGCTGAGTTAACAAAAAGAAAAGAAAACACGTAAGCACGATTAAACCTAATCGCGATAGAAACAAGCGGCTCCAAAGTTTACTTTGTAGGGGCCTATGTATACACATGACTAATTGGAGATGATCCTTTTTTAAGAACTAGAAATTCTGAGAAAGTTTAACCCCCCGGTTCGTTGTGGTGGACTGTTGACGACTGACGAGGTTATCAATTAGCCTCACCTGTCAAGAAGTCCAGGTAATCAATGAGTAGTGAAAGTTGTAATTACGGCGACCAATGAGCAACGCTCGTCACACTATGTAGGCGGCGCTTAGCTAAGGGCACCTGCTACTGTGCGTGACGTCACCGCCAGTGGGCGGCGCTCGACACTCATCGATCTTCGACTAGAAATTACAAAACATTAGCGCTGCCAGCCTATTTCGGCGTTCAGTATATAGCTAAATTGCTCATACAACCCGAACGGCCAGCGATCGCGTTGTTGTCTGCTATACTGTAGTTTAACTCTGGTGGTAAGTGACGTAATGACACTTGATCATCATCGCAGCGCCGGGCACTTGTCGACAAGTGACGTCACCGTGACGTCAACTGACGACAACAATAACAACAACGCCATGGTAACGAGGCACACCTGGGACATTGCCGACAACGTCTTTCCTGTCGTAAGTCATCTTTTCTGCTGATTCTAAATTTCTAGAAACAGATGGAGTGAAACAAGATGCATGCCAGTACTGCTTTTTGTCAACTGTCGTCAAATAAACCTGGCTAAACACTCACACTGGCTGTAATGTAAGACAGACATGAATATAAGTTGTGTCAGTTCACGGGTTGGGTTGGGTTAGATTCGCTGTTGTTATTTTTTATCATGATTTCACAGAAATCACAGGTTGAAGTGGACGATCACACTCCACTAGCAAAGAATGATTCACAGTTACAGCAGATAACATCAAATCAAATCACGCTATGTATACAGTCAGCTGGATTGTCATTAGATCAGACGAGTTTTAGAGGCTGTAAACGTGACTGCAGCAGAAACTCGAGCTGTCATTAAACCGCCTGCAGTCGCTGCAACGAGTTTCAATCAACCTGCTTTAGTGTACAGTCTATCTGCATACGCAGCATGTCGATACAATAAGTCTGTGACGCAGCCGGTAGTCTGCACTCGTGACACCAAAATCAGCTCCAATAAGTTTTATTGTAAATCTAAAAGCCACTATTTAGTTCACAATATTAGTGCTGCCGCAATTGAGCAATTTTTACGCGCGAGAGCTAACAGTAGCTAGCTATAGCCCGTATTAGCTATGGTAATTCTGCCTTAACAACAGGATAACACCAATAATAGAACAACAACTGTCTGACGCTCAGAAAGGCTTCCGCAAAGGGAAAGGCACAAGAGATGCTATATTCCAACTCAGAACGATTGCTGAAAGAACCATTTAAGTTAACAAAAAAGTTTATGCATGCTTCGTGGATTATAAAAAAAGCATTTGACAGTATCAACCACGAGAAACTACTTCAGATCATGGAAAAGGCGGACATTCCAGAACTTGAAAGAAAACTAATAAAGGCATTATACTGGAATCAATATGCAATTGTGAAAACAAGAAACGGAATCTCGAGAAGAATCTGCATTCGAAAAGGAATACGGCAAGGCTGTATCATCTCACCGATATTGTTCAATTTATATACCGAGTTTATGATGAGAGAACTTGATGACGAAGCTACGGGAATCGTAATTGGAGGTAAAAATTACAACAATATTCGATATGCCGACGACGCAGTCTTTGTGTGCGATGAGGAACACTCTCTGCAGCAAGTCATTCAGAAAATAGCTGATATCTGTAGAAGTTATGGTATGGAGATGAATGTGAAGAAAAGAAAGACACTGGTTATTAGTAAATCTGGAAATACATCTTGCAATATCACAGTTGACAATACTCCAGTAGAACAAGTAGCACAGTACAAATATTTAGGCAGCTGGTAACAGAAGACGGAAAATGTGACATGGATATCAAAACGAGAATTGGTATGGCGAAGGACACTTTCTTGAAGCATAAGGAACTATTGAAAGGAAACGTTGAACTGTTATATCTATCCAATCGCAAGATATGCTTGTGAAAGTTGTACTTTGAATGATGACCTCATACGCCGCATCAACTCCTTCGAGCAGTGGTGCTATCGTAGAATGTTAAAAATTAAATGGACAGACAGGGTCTCAAATGATGAAGTACTGCACCGCATAAAAAAAAAGAATTGTGCTTATATAACACTATAAAAAAACAGAAACTGGCTTTTGCTGGTCATGTCTTACGTGGATCAAGCGGGAAAGAATTACTTGCAGTACTTGAAGGGAAGTTAAACTCCAGAATATCACAAGAGAGACCAAGAAGAATGTGGCTAGATGACATTAAAAGTTGGACTAAGATGGACACCTATGAGAAGATAAAGATGCTTGCCAGTGATAGAAAGAAGTAGAGAGCTCTCACCATAGCATGTCAACCTTCTGATACAGAAGACGACAACTGATGATGATGATGAATTCTGTCTTGGTGTCTGTCACAACCCGGTACCGATCGGAGCCCAGGTGAGATAGAGACTTCTGGTTTTCACCATATGATAGCTTATAGTCTCTAGTATTTTGTGACAATATTTCATGCCACTCGGTGAAGGGGGTCCCTACGAACGAAAGGAGAAAGAGGGACACTCCCCTTTAAAAAGCGTTATTCTACCGTTAATGGCTCTTCTAACGTGAAAATGGTTGCAGATAGGCACAGACATGCTGCTTATTATAACAAGCACTGGCAACGAGCTTCTTAGAAATGTCAACGTCGATGACCTTGAATGACCTTAAACCCCCGAAATAGGGTTTTTAGTGAGTTTTTCGCGATTTCGGGCTGCGACACACACTTCAAGAGTGAATTGCACCAAAATGGCTGGAGATAGACCAAGAGAACCTGCATACGAAATTTTCAGCATTGAATGTAAATTTTAGCAATTTAAATCCGGACCATCTAGGTTCAAGGAGGCCTGCCCATGCGGATGTTAAATAGGGGTTCCCCTCTTAAGAAGTGGTTATTTATCCGCTGCTGGCTTGTCTCACGTGAAAATGGTTGCAGATAAGCACAGACATGTTGCTTAACATAACAAGCACTGGCGACGGGCTTTTTAGGATTGTCAACATTGATGACCTTGATTGACCTTGAACCTTAAAAATAAAAGGTTTTAGTTATTTTTGGCGATTTTTGGCTGTTAAAGAGTAAATTGCGACGAAATGGATGGAGATAGACCAAGATTACCTGCGAAAGGGAAGTGCTATAGGCTCTCGCGCCTCTCAGATTTCTTGTTACTTCGACAATAAGCTTTGCCATGTCTATTTTTTGCTCATACCAGAGTTAGGTTTTTGATAATTTATTTAAGAAACGGTAAACATTTGATTGATTGTTTATTTTGGCAGTAATTCCTCCCAGAAAAAAGAACACTTTCGTAAATGCATTGTTGTCTGTTTTTCCGTCGGCGGACGTGAGCGTGCGCATGGTCCGGCGTGCATACGCTAAATAAACCGCTGCCGCTCGTACCCCAGACATACTGCGGACTACTGCTACTAAATGGTTGATGGTGAAGTGATATAGCCTATATAGCTCTTCATGGGAAATCCATCTCAGAGCTACTATATATGGGATCACACAATGTTACCTGCCACCGGACACAGATAAACGCGCCCCACGATACCTCCAGCCTCACAGAGTGGTACTCGATTTGCTTTCCCCGGAGGAATGAAAGACTGAGTTGACGACCTTGATGATTGGTTATTATACTGAGATGGTTTGTTTGTCCTTAGACAGTCACCCACCCAAATACTAACCACTTGATAGTGACTCGACCGGGAGTCGAACTCACGGCCTCACGATCGCAAGTCCAACGTCCTAACCATTACAATACCAAGCTACCGCTGCCAGAATATGCACAAGCGTTCTTTATTAGAACTTCATTAGAGCTGAGTTGTGTGTACGTATGTAGGTGGAAGTGCACGACGATTTCGTGGAGTATCCGATGGGCTACCTGAAGTACGCGTACCGTGGTGACTGCGTGGAGGCCAGGACTCACCAGAGCGGCTGGGCGGCTCGCAACGCCAACAACCACAACCAGGTAATTGCAGTCTACAGCATCGTCGAGTTGTAGTTTTCGAGTTTCGAGTAACGGTACTCGATGTTCGATGCATCTTCGAGTACTGCTACTCGACTTTTTAAAAATCGAGTTGCGGTACTAGATTGGGGTTAGGATTTGTTTTAGGTTAGGTTTAGGGTTAGAGCAGGCAAAGCTGCATGAATTTGTTTATCGTTTTTTGCAAGCGCTTGTTTCGAATGTCAGGACCGTTGCAATATAATTTGTAAATAAAATATTATTTTAAAATGTCATCATTCTATGGTAGCCTAATATTCAGTAACTCAATAAATCAGCACATACTCAGCAGCAGCATTTTGTGCGCCTGTTTCAACTATTTTCGCGAGACTTTTACGTGTCGCAACATGACTGCTTTTTGCAGCTGAAAATGTTCATAACATTGTCTATACGTTACAACGTTATCGACGAAATTGTACACTTGAGTTGGTAATTTTAGTCACAATCGAATGTCTGGTTAGATGCTGAATCTGTAGACCAAAAGGCACTTGTTTTCGAGCGTTAACAATACCTTTCTGTGCATTGGGAATTGCCACTGATTGTTGTGCTATGATGTTTTCCCGTCGCTATGAAGTTATTGTCAAGGTCAACTCAGCCTTCCATCCTTCCGGGGCAAATAAATTGACTACCGACCTGTCTGGCTGGGGTTAAAGCGGGGCGCGTTTACTGGTGTCGGGTGGCAGCTAACATTGTGTGATCCCATATGGCAGACGATGCTCCGTTCGTTGTGATGGGCTTTCTATAAAAAGCTACAGGCCTACATCACTTTCACCTTTACCTTTTTTATTTCTATCATGATATTGCTGCTAACACAGCTGTTGCAACTAGAACAGTTATAGTTGTGGTCTGATGACTGTGATGATGTAGGCGATACTCAAGAAGTCGTGCCTGGGAGTTCTGCTATGTGACCAGCAATGTCGAACGAATGACGGCAAAGACATCGTGCGCGTCCGACCGTCCATTTGCGACAAGGCTCGCAAGAAACAAATCAGTGAGTAACTAACCGTATTACTGCCGTTGCTCAAAAGTACAACGCCGCCCAAGAGTTAGTGCTCGTCATTTGCGTATTTATTTCTTGGCTCCTTTATGAATATTCGTCAGACAGTCGTGTTAAAAATAAAACAAACTTAGCTTCTGTCTGATTGTCAGGAACCTAATTCGAAAACTGAAGATTAACGACCACTATCATGCTACATTTTACTGTAGGCACAGTTCACAGAGTTGCTGCGCATATTGCATACTATTTTTATTTTTATCATTTATGCCGTATTATTCTGTTACTACTATCATTTATGCTAAACTGTACTACATGTATAATGAATAACACGATAAATAATGAAAATATATGTTAAGAATATTCCCTAACTGGATGAATCACTGCTGCGTAAACTCAGGTTAACACAGGCTCTTATACTCAACGGGATGCGAAATGGACTGCAGCTTACGGGCTACGGGGTGAAAATCTAGGGTGGCTGATTGGGGCGGTGCGGTATCATTAGCTCATGTCAACGAGCTGGCACTTTTAAGATTGTAAAAGCGCTTCTGGTCGCGCGCGACTCATGTGTGTGCAGATAGATCGTGTCCTACGAAGGGTTGCCCGGGTCGGCTGTGGCTTCGGCCGTGCAAAGGTCACGGCGGTTATCCGGTTACACATTTCTGGCGTGAGGTGCGTGACCCGCGGCCTGGAGCCAGTGCGTCGTCCACCATCTTCTTCCAGGCGAAGGGCGAACACGACCATCCACCTCCGCAGCGCAAGTCACTGCCCGCACCCGCACGTGGCTGCAGAGGCAGACTCAAAGAAAACCGAAAACCGGTTAGATACTTCACGAAACGTGTTTGTTCACCAAATATATGGTAGTAGAAATAAAAAGCTTAATCAACGGATAACCATCTGCATAATTATGTAATTAGTCACCAGGTCAACTCAGCCTGGCCATCCTTGCGTGGGTAGGCGCAATAACTGCAAAAGCTGAAACGTGAACATACAGATTGCAGGCACACCGCGCGATGCATTAGTCCCGTATCCGTGGTTAGGCAATATCTGGCTGAGGGCTAAGGAAAAGAAGATCAGTGCCGCTTTTATGGACCGTATACGGCTCTAAGAGGACTTTCCGTTTTTACGTACATTTAAAACGCATGCAAAAGCATTTTTCTGCAGGGCCCGTGAGAGTGTTTTGTCTCTGTGTACGTAACAGGTGATGTCAAAAGTTCGTCGCCGCAAACTCGCAGGTGCTTGTTCTGTCGTCAAAAAGACGTCATCGGCGCGTTACCAAGACTACGTCGATAAACAGCCGTTTATGTCGTCCACAGGTAAGCGTTCTTCGTATAGCAGTGAAAAGCTGAAAATAACATTCCACGAGATAGTAGCGACTAGTGAGGCGTGACGGGATCTGCAATAATCACTTTATCGATGTTGATTAACGACTGTCGACTGTCACGTGACACAATTTTCAAACTTGAATATACAGTGATGTTAAAAAAACAATTATCGGCTTACTTTTTGGACTTTTGGTACACAATTTAGTCAAAAGTACATGCAGAAACTTTGTGGTTTATTGTGCGGCTCTTCTAATAGGCCGCATTACGGGTTTTGCCCGTCCGTCTTTCTGTCCGTCCGTCCAGTACGGACTCTTTTAACTCAAAAACAGAGGAAGACGTAAAAAACAAAATTTACGCGAACGTAGAAATAACCGTTCTGTCAATTTTCAGCTCGAATTGTCACAGATTATCTGGACGGTCGCATAATTTGTCGGCATTGGGAGGGCATATTTTTATGGCGAAAATAGCCGTTAAATTTTCGCCAGTTTGGCGCGTGCGTCTGCAGACGGAGTGTCACAGTATTCGACGCTGAGCGCGACGGCGGGACATCACGTGACCCCGTACAATAACGGTCACGTGACTACGTCGCTTAGCAACGACTATACCAGTGCGTACGACCGACTGCACGGGGCCCTGGCCTGCAGCGGCTTCAGACAGTCGCGTTGTCATAGCAACGTCAGCGCTCATCATCAGTCGTTCTCGACAACCAGGTATGAGGTCTTTTCAACCGGCTGGAACGCAGCGCCCAGTATACCACCACCGCGAGGTCGACAACTCGCCGACGCGTTTCAGTATCAACTTCCGGTCCCCTTCGATGACGTCATATCCGCCCGACAGCGCGGGGTGGGGTACTACGGCGCCGCGGGTGCGGGAGGCGTGCAGGTCTATCCGCACTCGGCCAACGAAGTCGCGTGGAACCACGAGTACGGCGGGAAGAATACCGCTTTCGGTTTCGGTCACGTGACCTGCAATTCGGCTTCTTCGCCGACGTTGGCCGTTTATCCGACGTCATCGTCCGCCTGGGAATTTCCCACGGAGCCGTCGTGCGGCTACCGCGCATGCGCAGCCGAGTACCAGCGCATGTCGGCGGTGCGTCACGTGGTCTCTGACGTCAATTCCGCCCAGTGCTCGTGGACACCCCCCGGCCTGTTCGACTACGTCGACGACACGATGTGGACTCAGGGAAAGTTCGTCAGTTCCATGTTGGACGGCTTATGAATATTCGTACGTCAGCTGATATGGTCGCGATTGCGTGTATAGAATGTTTTTGTTAGTCGATATGGCAATGCCAGCCATTACGTCAGATGTTACTGCAGTGTGGTCCGTCTGTTTGTCGTTGTCATTTAGTCTGCTCATACCATATAGGCGCTCTTATATCGAAAACAGACGCGTAGATAAACAAAAATCGGTGTAAACGCTCCGCAGTCGGTGTGCCAGTTTTCTGTTTAAAAAGTCAACGGTCGCGGTTAGGGTCTGGGCAGCGCAGTTCATAGCTGGGCGGACGACCGCGTTTCATGTCGGCAGTAGGCCGACATCCTCGTTTGTTTCTCGCAGTGTTCTTCCATAAGGATATGTTTTATATACCATTATCAGCGCATATGCACAATACTCACACATGATCAATGCAATGATAGCAATATTGGAATATTGAGAAATATTGTACACTATAGTCCAATTTTTGTCCGTTAAACGCTGAAATGCATACACCTTTTTGCTTTATTTGCTGATTTCGGACGCGTGTTATTTACTGTTTTTATCAGGCTGGCGGTGTCATGCAATTTAACGCATTCACCGCTATTTTCACGCCAGTCAATCACGATGCAGCTAAACGGCAGGGATGAGAGCGTTTACACGAAAACGTTTTGTAAACGTTTAGCTATATTGTATGACGGAGTGGACTCCTTAAACGCAACGGCGCTGTAACATTTTTATTTGTATTGTGTCGATTTGTCGCATACTATATAATTTGCTTATTTTGCCACATTGTTGTACATTGGTTGAATTGTCTTACAAGTCTATATGAGCTTAGTGCTGTTTTTGCCCACGGCGTTATTAAGATTGTGAATATCATCATTTCCTGATTGTCAGTGACTGGCTGGATAGATGTATCAAGATGTCGTAATACAGTGAATAACATATTCAAGCAATAGCGTACACAAAAAAACTCATCTTTTTCTCCCTTCTCGGCTATCGAACGCAATGGTGGAATGTGAGCTGAAAATGCACATTTCGCCACAAAACACAAACAAAATATTATCCAAAAAAATATGACCGCAGAAAGACAGTCCCAACTTTACGTGCGTCGGTGGTAAATAATTGACTGTAACACTTGTTCTGATTTTTTTAACTTTCAAAAGTTTTACAGGAGGCTCAAAATTCACTCAACTTTTGCATGCTCCTGAAAGGCCTCGTGTGTGCTGTTATAGACTGGAGTGTTGTGCGGTTGACACTAACTCCAACCACGCAGTTATAGGCTCAATTGATGTGCATCCTGATAGGCTACCTACAGAACTGCATGCGTGGGACAGATAGATAGCCTATTTGCTATTATAGGGCACATCTATGTACTTTGCCTACTGACAGAACTGCCGAACGATAACTGCCTTCGGTGCAATAACGATAATAATAATAATGACAATAAAACGACAACTCTGAACAGTACTGTCATCAAGTTCATCCAATAGGCCTACAAGTGTTAGAACAGCTTTATTCGACCGTTAACATGCAATCTGTTTTTGGATAAAATGGACGCAGTACAAATGAAAATAATATAAACGCAAAAGGATGCCCATTGGCCAAATGTCTGTGCAAATGCCTCCGAGGGCCGCAATAATCACTAAAACATTTGACCTTTCATTTGACCTTGAAAGTCTTGTTAGTTCATCTAAAAATATATACGAGTATGCGCGTTATTTTTTTCAATCCGTCAAACCATTCGGCAGATTAAATCCCTCAGTTTTGCAAATCTGACGTTGTAATAACTTTGTAATTATTTCTTGACGTTTAATAATGGAGTAAAACTGGCAGATACACACGTAATTGAGAAGCAGAATAAATAAAACAAATAAAAAGCGCCTTTGTTAATGTTCGTTAATTGCCCTACGTATCCAGAATGACAAGTCTTTCTTTCTTCTGTGTTCCAGTATTATTTTGTGTATCACTTGCTGCAAAAAAACTTTCAAACATCAAAAATTTTCCATTCTGTTTAATGTAAAGAGATACACATAATACAGGAACATTAACTGCGGATACTTTTCCGCGACTCGGCGAGTATAATATAATCTTAATCTTATTGTGTACGATGAACTCAAAAAAGAGCTCACAGCGACGGCGTCCATATGATGGTGTAAATGTGATAACCTATTTTAAAGTAGTCCATCGTTAATAATGCACCAAACGAACATTAGCAATGAACACTATACTAGATTATAGTTAACAGGCTGCAGTGACTGGGTGGATGACGGTTATTAAGAGAGTGTTAGTGCATAGTTAATAGTCGCAGTCAACTTGCTGTTGAACGGGTGCAGATGAACAGTAATTCACTTATAACTACACGGCACAGCTCTCAAACATTGTCTAACTGTATCATTAGCACAGATCGTCCACTCAGGGGAGATCTAACCCTACATGTTGGGCGAGAGACCACCCCAGCCCATCACCCCATCTCTTTCCCCTGCTGCACGGCGACTGACCGTCATTACCAACGGTATTTCTCGACGGTAATTCCAGGCGCCGGCCGACAGAAATCTCGGCGGACCAGCGGCGCTGTAATTTAAAGGTCGTCATAGGTCAGTGATGGTCAAGCTGCCTCGAGGCACTCGTGTCGGTCGCCAGGCCCAGGCTTTTCTACTTAGTCCTTGTTCTTTGCTTCACCGATCGCTCAAAACGAGCCAAAACTGTTCGAAAATTATTAGCAACGATAGCATCTAAATGTGGCTGCGCTGGTTGGTTGTTTGTTCGTGGTTTCGTTTGATCAACGGCGCGTGAACTGCAGTCGCTAAACGACAAAGTTCGCGATGATACACATCAGTGCATTGTGCTGGAACAATCGCGCACCGGTAGCGGTAGGCCTACATTCTAAGATCTTGAAGCGCTAACGCAGTTTTTGTAACTATTGTTATTAGTGCACGTTAGAAAGATTAAATTAACGGTAGACGTAAAACTGTTTCGGTGGCCATAAACGAAAAAGCTTAGTCCATTTCAAAGGTGAATTTTGGCTTAATAACTAATGTTTTAATAATATTCTTATATATATTAACGTGTATTTAAGTGTAATTTGCATTATGCCAAAAAAATTTTTATCGTAGTGTTAATGGTATTTTTGGTAGAATTGGTAGAATATCTTCTGAAGAGGTCATCCTGCAGATAATTAACAGCAAATGTATACCAATGTTAATTTATGGTATGAAAGTATGCTCGCTAAGAAAATCTGATCTCAAAGGTTTAGACTTTGTCGTAGACAGATTTTTAATCAACTTATTTCAGACGAACAATATCGAAGTAATCAGGCATGCACAGTGTATGTTTAACTTTATGCTACCTAGTGTTCTGATAGAGAAACGTTGTTATAAATTTAAACCGGTCAATTAGAAATGGACGTTCGATCACTCAGTATTTGTCAGTTTATTGATATGTGTTTTTTTCTCCTTTTCTCTTATTGTTTGTATTGTAAATATGTTATAATCGCTACCATCTGTTGTGGTGAATAAAGATGTTCACGAATAAATTAACGTTATATTATTTATGACTACGACTGCGATAATCGGTGACCTTATCATTGACAAAACAGAAGTAGGCTAAATGTTTGGCCTAAAACTCAGACAACACTGATCACAGCCATGTCTGATGCACTTAGACTGACAGAAAGCTCTCCATAGTATTGACATTTATAAATAACTACTCAAAAATAAATTTAAAATTTTAGTTAGACTTTATTGTTTTTTTTATTTTAATAGCTTCCAAAATTTACAAAAAACGAATGGAAATTGACCAGTTCCACTGCTACCTCTCGGTTTCTGTGCTAGTTCCGCAATTTTTTGAACTTTTATTTTTTTGGAGGCTAAAATATATAGTGCTTGACGTTGACATAAAACGTCTGAAACCGTAAATCATTCGAGTTTCTTAACAGTATGCGCTATATAAATCGACGTTTTACTGATTTGTTTATTTACTTACTGACTTTAATTCCGGTTTGAGAACAAATTCGATATTTTGCATCAGATTCAAGATGCATGTCGGAAGTGTATTTTATCAATCCTGGTTTGTCGTATTAAAGTGACAAATCTAAAACGTCGGGAAGATATTTCTTGCAGTGACGTCATCAACTCGGTTGCAGCAGAAGATGACATGTGCTCGTAATTTGCATATTCAGTCGGCAGCCGGTGCGCCGAATAAATTATCATAACAGTAATGAGCTGCTATACCGGGCGGGTTGAGTGATTGAATATAACGGCGTCTGGTTGATGACAAGTGGTTGGTTGCTCGTCGGTCCCCCAAGACGCCATTACAGCAGCGCGCTACCTGTGACGTATGCAAACGACGCACAGAGAGAGATACGGAGACAGACAGGGAGACCGACAATCAGGCTGACAGTTACGCGAAGCCTACAATTAACTGTTACCGACGACGTCACTCGCCCCGTCTCGCTGTCAACGACAACCATACTGCACTGCTTTCTTTTTTCCCTACACACTTGTCTAATTCCACCCTTTCCCGCCATGCACCGGTGCGAGACTGCGAGCCTACAACGAAGTCTAAAATCTGAATGCAACCGAATGTAACCGAAAATTAAAAATAACGAATGCATTCTCGTGCGGTTTCTGAAATTGTGAACCTTATTTGTGAAACACAATAAACAGCCATATTTCGAAGTAATTAATCGATCCGGTTCTCGTTTTTTTCACCAGCACCTAGTATAGCACCATCATTTTATCGGCATTTGATACAACGTGACGCCGCCATTGCGCAACTAACAGAGTAGAGACGCCGCATGGTAAAGGTACATTGTTCTAGTGTACAGCAGAGCAGCTCATAACATGATAGACTTTTAGCCCTAGCGTAAGTTTAAATTTGTGAGTTCTTTCTAGTTTTTTTACAAACGCACTAACTGTTGTTAAGGAAGTCGTACAAATAGCCTGTAGGCTATTTTTACGGCGGTCATAGATTTAATTAAATTTGCTAGGCGGTAGCACAAGTGTCGCTGATTATCGTTAGCGTTATATATGCAGTAGAATTAAGATTAATATTAAGGTTTGGGTTCAATGTTTAGGGCTAGGATTAGGATAAGGGTTAGCGTATTTCAAAGAATTGTGTGACGATAGATGGACACCCAAACTAAGGCTGTAACATTGGTCATTAATTTCAGTCTACTAGAGGCAAGCCGCCGACTTGCCGACGGACGCTACCCGTGATATCCTAGCTGCTAAAGTTGAGGTCGTCAGTTGGCCGGCTGCCGCGAGAACATGTCTCTGCAGCGGTACGATGAGCACCCGTACCGCAGAGCCTAACGGCTATTCATCCGGCTGCCGGATAAATATCTTGTGTTTTTTTTTCAAAAATAGAAAAGATAATGAGTCAATAACAGATCAACCGACACTCATTAGGCCTACAACGAACGGTTTGTATTGGGCAACATACTCGTCTAGCTGTTGTCCGACTTCAACCTGTATGTACTATCATTTACTTACTTACTTGTTTGCTTACTTACAGAGGCTATATACGACCACCCACGTGGGTCTGGCCGGCGGTGGTCTGGTGATGAGCGATATCAATCATTGCGATGAAATTACTGTCAAGCTGCCTACTTAGCATACACAGTCACTGACTTCATTAGTATTGTAATCGTTAACGACTATCACTGCGACCGGCGTTCAGTACGCGACCACAACGTGTTAACACCGCGTCACGTTCCGGTTCTATCTATACCGCTATACCTAGGGCCACTGCTATGCCTATAATATAAGGCTCATGACACAGAGTTTGCTACATAGTCTACAGATATAGTAACGTTAGAACTAATCAGCTATTCTTCGTGGTATTTTCCTTTAATTTTCCAGTCGATATAATAAATTTAACTGGAAGGCTGAGTGTTTGGCTTTAGGCTGAGTACGCTAAGAATTGCACACCACGTCCTATAGCCTACTGCACATCGTTTCTGGATCGCTTATTTAAACTTGCCAGTACGTTGCAATAAAAATCCCCCAAAATATTAACAAGAAATTTCAGCAAAGCTCACGAGACGCGCGAAAGCCTGCAGCATTTCCAGTTCAGTAGTTATAGTTTCGAAAATCGCATATCGTTTGGACTCGGCCCATCGGGACCATAATACACATCGGCCATAGGCGCGTGTGGCTTCAGCGGCGTGGCGGCACCTTGTGAATGATATAGACTGTCACAGGCGAAAATGGCCAAAAAATCCATAAAAAACCCCTATTTTGGCGTTCAAGGTCATACAAGGTCATTGAATTCGGCGCCAATCAAAAGCCAGTATACGATTTGCTATTAGTGATAAACAGTAACCTAGGCCTTATCTCGTACCGTTACTGAGATACAGCGACTTATTGGCCGAATATCGCAAATTTTGACCACCCCCTCTCATTTAGGGCCCTCGTTCGGGGTGACCCCCTTTGAATTTATGAAAAACTTTACGGTTCCTGAAACTAGAGTCTTCCAGACAACCGATGGTGAAGATTTGGAGATCCTAGCTTGGACCGTTTTTGCCTGATCCACCCGTGTGACAGACAGACGGACGGACGGACGGACGAAATTGCGATGGCTAAGACGCGCTGAAAGCATAGCTGCTTTCGCGCGTAAAAACAATTAGAGCCTATGCTGTTTGCTAGAAAGTACAAATAAAAGTCCATACTTGGAAAGTAACTAAATAGTCATCAGTAAGCTACGAGTACCTATCTTTTTCGCTGACTGTCAGTGACTGTCAAATACATCTGAGAAATGGTTGTATTCAACGAATTCGATAATTAATTTATCTGATTCATGTAAAACAGTTTTACCGGACGGAAAGTAAGAAATGGCAAAAGCGTTTATTAACCATGCCTACCATCCTTTATAAAGGAGACTTACTTTAACGGTATATTATAAAATAACTCCGGCACATATGGGTTAATAAAACTTTTAGTTCGTTTGTCGTGTCAGACCTAAATCTATGCAACTTTGGGCCTCCCGCGCAACATTTCAACAAGGCTTTGTTTTGCCCCTCAGCAGTAGCGGATCCAGAAATTTTGAACAGGGGGCGGAAGGACAGGGAGTAGAATCTAGGGAGGGAGCTATGCCCCTTCCCAAAAATGTTTTAAAGTTTTATGCCAAAATAGTGCACTTTCGTGCAAAATTTTCACCTGTTTTAAGATGCTTCCGGTCAATGGGGGCGCCATCCTGAATCCGCCACTGCCCCTCAGCAGACTGTCTTTTTCAGTAATGTAGCCAAAACATACTAAAATAATTTTCCGCTCATAATAATGTCCTATGCAAGCTTTTTCCAGCAATGACAGAAGAAACTAAATACGGGGCAGCAAACGCGACGCGTGAAAGATATCAGCTATCATGTTTCGGCAGCCTGAAAAAAATTAGCTTCTGGTTTTTAATACCGTATCAGACTTTCGTCACTGATGCCACTTTCAAGCGTCGTCTGAAAAATCATCATCATCATCGACAACCGTGGGCTCAATGCCCGTTGGTATCTGACGCCATTGTTACTATCGCTGCCCACTGCTGCCTATCTAGGGC
>Ga0209367_1003510_pt1 | contig 21350 bp, 15 predicted proteins | sample WorMetLIZISLAND2_FD_187412 | JGI IMG/M metagenome (GOLD analysis project Ga0209367, IMG submission 187412) | Marine gutless worms symbiont microbial communities from Max Planck institute for Marine Microbiology, Germany - Olavius geniculatus... ...
GGGCCGAGTCCAAATGATATGCGATTTTCGAAACTATAACTACTGAACTGGAAATGCTATAGGCTTTCGCGCGTCTCGTGAGCTTTTCTCAAATTTCTTGTTTGTCTGTACATAGCAACTACGAAAAAACTGATAACTGTAACAATAAAACAATAAGCTGTTCTATATTTCGTTCGCTAAGCATGCAAGGTCGTAAGATGAACTGGTCTAAAAAATTGCAATTTTCGACCACCCCAACGTCGTTACGCAACGTCGTTAAGTTTCCTGTCGCGAGAACCTCGCACATCCGCCCAAACAGTTCGCTGGTAACTAAAGTCACTGTAAAATGTTTATTTTACATTTTTGTCGCTCGTAGTTTATTCGTTTTCACATGGTTGCCGCTGATAAGGCTGAAGCCGAACGGGCACAGAAAACAAATGTTGGCATAATACTACATCTCAAGGTCATTCAAGGTCAAGCATTTTAAAGTGATTGAAAAGTTAAAGCACTTCATGCCAATGTGCAATGAACTTTCGGAAAGGGCTACTATAAAAACTACTATAAAACCCTAACAAGGAAAAATATCGTTATATATGTTTTATGCGCCCTGATTCTTTCTGAGACTTTGGCGCTTTAAAGGTCATTTACTTACTTACTTACTTATATACGCTTTGTGTTGATATGAACAAGAGGTCATCCATTTTTATTGTGTTTGTATTTGAAACATTTAATACTGTACTATTTAAACATTAGGTAAATATTGATAACTTGCATTATTTTCTATTTGTATTTTTCAGATAGCCTACTTTTACTGCTACCTACTGACAAGTAAGACGATGTTGTTTAGCGTGGTAAGGCCACTTACCACTGTCCAGTGTTCTGAAGTAAAATGTTCTGTATTTCAAAAACGTTTTTTCTTCCAGTTTCTGCATGTTTTTGCAGCTGCTACTTAGCATACAATGTGTACTTCAACTTAGTAATGTGCGCTGTTGTTATGTTGCAACGTGTGCAGTGTTTGGAAGTAAAGATTCGATGTGTTTAAGTCACGCTGGCGGCGGTCGCAAGACGGGTACTAGTGACGTTCAACGCGGCCATGGCATTCACTCAGCAGACCTACGTGGAGACACCGTACTCTGGGACATCAACAGCGACCTGTCTATCATTCCGCGCATCGAAGGAGGTTGCTAACAGTTACTATTAAGCTACAAAAGTTACATCTATCAGATGGTAGAAGGTGGAGTGTGGTTATGAGCACGGTGTAGATTTACTTAGACTACATAATGCATTATGACAAAAATTGATATGGAAAAAAGCTGCTAAATATCCTGTGTCTATCATTTATGCTTATGCTTTACGAAGACATTTACGCTGTTTTTATGCCGTAACATTGTAGTTACTGAGTTTATTGGTGTTAGGCACTTTTGTTGTGTCTTTGGCACTATGATAATACGTCGCCCCAATCGTGACTTTTTTGACAGACTTTCTCTTATCGTTTATTGCGTGAACTACGCTATCTGTAGTTATCCCGATGGTGAATGCGTCGGAGGAGAACGACATGCCACGTGACAAGCACTGGATGGGACTGGTCGAGCCTACTGACGCAGCACAGCGTCAGCTGCACTTTGTCCAGAACCTTGACCCGCTCAGAGTTCTACGCTGTACGCTCGACGTCGGCATGTGTCAGTTCACACAACGAGACGAACTCAGTGCCGCTGCCAACAATCAAGAGGCTGGATTCATCTTCCGAGATTCCTTCTCACATTTGCGCGGCGGAACCTCCTTCGAACTCTACCGATATCCAGGTTTTTCTTTTCATACATTTGTTCAGCTTGGTTTCCATGTAACATAAACGCACACAACGTGCACAACGGAACGGACACAACGCAATAATAGACCCCGCTTCTATCTAGTCGCGTTTTTGTCCGTTGTGTTGCTTGCGTGGTCAGCCGCGTCCGTTGCTCTGTTGCGTAGGCATATACTTTCTTGCTTTCGTTGCGTACGGTCGGATGAAAAACAAGCTTTAGACAAGTGAAGATTATGTCGGCCTAGTGCTGACATTGTATGTGGCTGTCCGCATAGTTCTACTGCGTACGTATAGGCTATAACATGCAGCGTACAGCAGTGCTGTGCAGTCTGGACCGTATTTATTAGATTTGGTGGCTTTTCTAGCCGAAAAATTAGCATACCGCACACCGGTTATTCCTGCTCTGAGAAACATTCGCGCCAATTTTATTTCGTCCCTCCTACGTTTGTCTGCACAGAATAGACACGGTGCTGACAGACAAAATTCGTAATGCGATTTATTGGGATAAGCTTAGACGAATAGTAGAATTTTAAAACTACATCATATATGTAGATCATGATTTGATAGATGTTTCTGAAGAGCCAGGCAAGAGTACTGGAGTGATACCGGCGCTGAAAGCGTAATACCGCAACTCGAGGTCATCAATGTCAAACATTTTTTGGTCTTTAAAAAAGCAGACAATAACAGGCTCTTCATGTCGATGTATAGACCTAGGCCTTGGGTCTATGAAAAACTTGCTGAAGGGGAAAATAATTAACTTCTTGCGGGTTATCTGCAAACAAGCAAAGATGTCGCTGTCTTGTGACGACGTGCATGCATGCGGCCGTCCGTTTTCTTTACAGCGTTACACAGTCGTTGTATTTTAGCTATATGGCTTTTGCTATCGCTATTACTGAACAGCTTACGTGCATACAGTTTAGGCCTACATAGTTTTCCCATTGTTTCTGTCTAGAACTGCCTCTTCCACAAAAAATGTTATTGTTTCCGCGAAGAACTTGACCGACACAGTTGTGTGACGTAATGCATTCATAGAGTGGGCGTGGTCTGCAGGACGTAGAGCGATGAGCAGCTTAGGCTATAGGCACTGTGCCGCGCCGGGCCACCAGGGCCATATCGATCTCCGGATGCTCACAGAGGCGCACTTGTCTGATGGATACCGTAGAGTTGTGCGCTGACCTGAAATTTTCAACAGTTACCTCCATACTGGAGATCTTTTTGAGTCAGTCAATTTGCATACAGGATAACTGGGAAAGTTATGAACGAAATTTTGGAGGGGTTGGGCATAGTCAAAGAGAAAAGCTGTATTTAAGGCCGTTGCATTTGCCGAGTGGCGCTACAATTCTTGGACCAGGTTTGAGAAGTGTTTTGTTTTTCGTTGTTAGGCTACTTCGTGCGGTTTTTCGAAACCGCTTGGATTGGAAACCTAGCATATGGCGATTTTCTCAATGCAACTTAATAAAATTGCAATGACCGCGAATGTTTGATGGGATGCCTGCCGAGATTCGCATGAGATTACGAATATCATCAAAAATACTAGCAAAAACGTCAGTCGTTCCTATAGACAATGGGACCCACAGGTCGGCGCTGATCTCCGTTTTCTTAGTTATCAGCCAGACACCAGTTAACATTGCCAGACTACTAATGCATCGCACGGTGTGCCTATTTAGGTTCCACCTTTCGCCGGTACTCATTGCGCCTATCAACGAAATGATAGCTACTGGCTATAGTCTGAGTTAACCGAAATGGTTTACCAGTCTGCCGACGGTCAGTCATTTAAGTAGTAACTAAGCTCGGCGTTGATTAACTTCGTTGATCCGACTCGCTCTGTTAAACCGTTGCCATTAGTGAGCGAGGTACCGGAGTAATTGGTTCGTTATCGAAACGAGTCGGAAATATCGGAACTATACCGTCACTGCAGGGCGCGGTCCGCTGGCCAGCAGCAGCAGCAACAGCAGTAAACAGCAGCTGCAGAGTCTGAGCGATGGACTGCCATTTTCAGCGGCATCGATCCAGCGCCCAGTTAGCTCGTCATCGTCTCTGCAGCAGCTGCTGGAGCTAGTGAAGGTCATAACGTAGCCAGCAGCAAGGTGAGTGAGTGTGTTCGTGCTGCTCTATAGGCCGCCTAACTCACTTAGGCGTCCCACAGACTAACCGCCACTTAGTCCTTGGGCCACGCAACTTTTTGTTCACGGTCATTGAGGCCAAATTGACGGACGTTTCTGGAACGGTATATCCGTCCCACCGCGGTTGGCGTAACTTGCAGCTGTTGACAATAAAATGAACTTCAGTAAAATAACGTTAACAATCATGGTAAGCATATAATAGAGTCAGCACCAGTTGACGACTGACGAGAAACAGCGGTCTGATAAAGTAGGGCCTAATAAATGCCGTTAAACAAAAATTGAGGAGAGTTATCACGAAAGACTGGAAAGTGATTGCTGGACTTGCGAGATGAAGTAGCGTTGTGTCAAAAATCAATTTTGTTTGCTGTCGGACGGAAAGTGTTCAAAAAGATTGTACACGGCCAGTGGCGTTTTTTTGAGGTGAAAGGGCAATACTTGCAGTGCATGCTCTTTCCGTGGCGCTGACATCTTGCACACTTTAGCTTTTTAAACCTTGTTTTATTATTATCAGTTTTTGAAGAAATGCATAAGCTTCTGGGGACCGAAATCTCCCAGACTGCCTGGGCTTCCGTTCTTTAAGCTTTGCAAGTTTGCACACGCCGCTGCAGTCGACCGATCGATTGATCGATCATTTACTCGAGTTGCGAAATAGCAGAGCCATACTCCAGACTAGTCCAGACTCCAGAGATATTTGTAAACAGGCTTAATGATGTCCGGGTATGATTTTCTGAGGAGTCTGCAGGTTTCGAGAGATTGGCAGACGTACGTGCCCTTAGGTTCGATCGCTAGGCCCCTATAATTCGGTTTTACCGGTTTTTACGCGCCCTGCACTGCAGTTCTGTATGGTACTCGCAAGTCTACAAATACGGCGTGCATAGCGCGCCGCCGTTCTCTACGCTTCCGGTATACATCACGGACTGAGTGGTTTTCAAGGTCGTCATCCGCGCGTGGAAAAGCAGCCGTCTTTACCCAGCCCAGCCGGGAACTGCGTTGCGTTGCTTCGTATGCCGTCTATTTATAGCAACTTTTCGTCTCGACCGCCGGACTGCGGTGTTGTAAAATATCTCGGCGCTGGTCGTTACGTCGGCTGCTATACGGTCTGCGAGACGGCGACTGACTGGGTGGTATATTATAGACCTACGCTAGCCGAGTGACTTGCGCAGTTGAAAAAGTTTATTGCTTCTTCGCTGCAGATGACAACATTCTGGCTTTGCCTTCTGTGAAAAAAATTGTTGACGAACCGTGTGCGTCCTCTCAGGACTCAGCTGTTTGCGTGCTCCGTGTGATAACTGCTCAGTGACGAACGAAGGGATCCGGGATATTGACAAAATTTGAAGCTAATTCGGTGGTTTTCGACGAGGCCGCATGGCGCAAATGAACAGTTTTACTTGTCTCATAACAGACGCATTCCTCTACTTTTGACAAACCCTTGGAGGACGTGACCATCGTATGGGGACGCGCCCCAAGCCGTGTATAGTAGGCCCCTATATGGGAGTCCATATGATGGGAGACGCGTCAGTAAGAGAAATAATACACGGCAAAGAGGCAAATAGGCTACAGTTAGTAAAGTGAGCAAGCTTAGCAGCGTCATACATTCAGCATTGTGTCGTGCACAATTGTGGAAATTTTTATGCAGCAAAAAGCATAAATACAAAGCTTTGCAGTTTGGCGCTACAGAGATCCGGTAATTATGCCCACCCCGTAGTGTAGCTTGACGTAGATTTGAGGATGTGAGCATAGAATATGCGTACAAAATATTCCTTAAATTTTTTCAGTCGTTAAAAGATAAATAAAATATAAATTTCACAACACGTACGAAGGGTAAATTTTTTGGAACACACTGTATACTGATAATCGTCGTGAAGTGCAGTAGCCAACGGTTTATTTCTATATGTCATAATAATACGAACGCACGTCGACACGGATGGTCGGCATGGAGTTGCATACCACTAAGCTAAATCATTCAAAGGTGAGATTCTTACGCCAAACAAGGCTGGGCTGACATTGTGTAGAGCTCTATACTATAGGCCTACTATAGTATACGTTCCATATAGCCTAGGCAAGTAGAATGTTTATGCCATATAGCCATTCTTGCCGGCTGGGATAGGCTTTCATGTTACGTCAGCTTCAGTCAAGTCATCTCAGGTAAGTTAACCTAAAAACTCTGGTAGAATGCAGCCTTTAAGAAATAAAACGTGAGCAAGAAAATAAGTATGCTTATCATCGTCGAGCTGTCTAACAGAATCGTACGCTATTTTTTATTTTATGTAAGCCCTACAGTCATTGGCGTCGCTCGCCAGTAATCTGTTGTGGGCGCCACGACCGGGTCAAATGCCCTGATTGCCATTCGCCTCTCAACAAAACTGTAATTTTCAAGGCCACCCTCAGTCGCATAAAATCTGACATTCGACGTCAAAAACAGTGGACTGGGAGGCGTATGGACCCACCATGTGTGTTTACTGTTCAGTTATTCAAGGTTTAATCGACGTCGGTTTATAGGCCTAATGTAGGCCTATAGCTTTGTCACCCTTTATTGCGCGAATTTCGTAAATATATTTTTGTGTTCATCTTATAATATTTTTCTCCGATTCGTGCCCCCTTGCACCAAATGCTGGCGACGCCACTGCAGTATAGTTTATATTTGAAGTTGAAAGTAAATCGTAAAACGTATAAGATGGGTGCTATAGCTGAGTGCGTGTATGGTGCATTCAGCAGAAATGGGCTTCTAGGCGGTTAGGCCTATACTGTTGAGTAGGAGTCTATAGGGATAGAAAGACCCTGCAGTAGGCGTATATAGGCCCATGCCTATTGTCTGGGGGTCAGTTACGATCATATGGTTGCAGTTGTGCCATGCACTGGCTGCGAACGATCAACTTCTTCTTGACTGCTGTAGAAACTCGACTGAGCCTGAGGAGTCTTTCTGGCCCACAAAGACCATGTCATTATTGTAGCCCCATAGCAACAATCAACATTGCAGTCCTAATACCGGTCACGTGATTTGAATGACCTAATAATATATAGCTGCAGCGGATGTCCGGAGGTAAAAGTTTAACCCTTCTATGCCTTAAGGAGGGGGTGAAAACGACCCCCTCATGCGGTTTTTTAAAATATTTTTTTGTATTGCGCTGATATCACCGATATTTTGTCTATCTGTTTTTTGTACATCAAAGACATTTTCTGACATTACACACTACTCTACCCATGATAGGTCAGGTTTTCGGATCTTGGGACATACCGGATTATTGATAAATTAGCTCGTCGATATTGCTGTCGATGGTAAAATTTACAACTAACGGCATTCTTTTCAGTTCTCGTGTTCATTTGTTGTTTATTTGACTAGTTCTTCTGTTTCGGCAATAAAAATACTGAAATATATTTTAACTTCAGACAAAAGACAAAAACGGTTGTGTTTTATGTTATGCGCCATGTAAATTCATGTTTTACTTACTTATTTATTTACTTACTAATTTACTTACACAAAAAAACCTATAGCAGACAGTTCTAAAGTCTTTTTTCTGAAACCCTTTCGAGTGATGCATAAAATGCCTTGAAGTAAGTTAGTAAGTAAGTAGTCTGCAATTGTAACGAGTATCGAGCAAAATGCGACTATTCGTGGAGGGGGTCATTTTGACCCCCTCTTAGGCAAGCGAGCTGCCAAAAAGCTTAGGTGGTTAAAAGTCCCCTGCAGTTACGATCGTATAGCCTCCTGAGTCCGGAGATGATCCCGGTCTCTATGGGAAGTCACTTCAAGTACCCGTCAGTTTTGCGCAAAAAACATTAACTTCCAGCAAGTTAATATCAGGGGCGTCATTTAGGGGGAGAGGGCCGGTGATCCATGGACCCCAAGGATTTACTATTTTTACGCGCGAAAGCAGGTACTGCTATAGCGCGTCTTAGCCATCGCAATTCTGTCTGTCTGTCCGTCCGTCTGTCACACGGGTGGATCAGTCAAAAACGGTGCAAGCTAGAATTACCAAATCTTCACCTTCTGCTGCCTGGAAGACTCTAGTTTCAGGAACCGTAAAGCTTTTCCATAAATTCGAAGGGGGTCATCCCGAACGAGGGCCATAAATGAGAGGGGGTGGGCAAAATTTGTGATTTTGGCCAATAACTCGCTGTATCTCAGTAACGGTGCGAGATAAGGCGTAGGTTACTATTAATCACTAATAGGAAGTCGTATACTGGCTTTTGATTGGCGCCGAATTCAATGACCTTGAATGACCTTGAACGCCGAAATAGGGGGTTTTATGGATTTTTTGGCGATTTCGGGCTGCGACACAAGTCTGTATCATTCACAAGGAGGCGCCACGGTACTATCATTATGTGCACTTCGGCATGACTGTAATAAAGGTGTTGTATTTTATCCCAAATTCCCGCAAATCAACTCAAATAGCGACAGATTTTCGTTGTACGATTTCGTTGTATTGTGAGCGCAATAATTTATTATTTAGTTATAGTCTTGTGCCAGTTTTGGTTTTTCTTCGCCTTTTTGTTTCTCGACACAAAAATACTTCCGACCTATAGCACACGGATAGGCAATAGTGTCACTTATGACCGCGGTAGCATCAGTAACGTTTTTAAAAATATTTCTACGACCTGAAACTGTTTCTTGCCCAGATTTGAGACATCGAAAACAGCCGATGATTGAGAGCTGCTTTCAGTGACTGATGACCCAGGATCTGACGTCACGCGGCGCAAGCGCGGATTGTCTGCAGAGCCTGTATAGGGGCATAGCTTGGCTAGCTACTATAGCTAGGTCGATCCACTTCTGTGCACTTACATGTAGCACTTAGCGGGTGTCATACCGACCTAGAGATGGCAGTGATTAACCGCGGTTATCTGAATTTACTAACGGTTAATCGATTAGTAATTTGTTTAGTGAGTAAACTGAGGATAGCCGTTAAACGAGGGACCTATTAGCCTTTGGCGATAAGGCTAAAACGGTCAAACCAGAATTTTGTCTTTTCTTTACAATAATGAGTAGAGTTTTTTCAGCAGTAGAAAAGGGGAAAATGGGCCCTAGGCCTACTATGTAAAAACGACTCAGGGTTTTATCTGCTTACTTGCCGGAACAATTTCTCTTTCGTTTGGTGTACAATAATTGTTTGTGGTTTTGTTTTTAGAACAATTTCTGTTGCTGAGAAAAGTACAAATTTACAATAATTGTACGTTCATCATAGTGCAAAATTGACGCAGTTAATCGGCAGTGGCACCATTTGAGTCGATATAAAGAGATTGCACGCATATGCACTCTATAATTATTACTCTGTGTTCGCAGCAGCATTAACCTAATATTATGTGATGTGAATTAATGCTATTGCGGAAGTGACTGATCAAAATTAATCGCTGGGAAATGACGTCATGGAAGGCTAGCTGCTACGTACGTACGGTACGCTAGCTGACGCCATTTCCAAGCGTTGAAACGTGTGTGAACTGAAAGCACGGTATTAAAGCATCGGGCGGCGCGCTTAATGGGCAGTAAAACTGTAAAAGTACACGCATGCGTGCATTTATCTGCATCAAGCAACTATATCTCATTCAAAAACGCATTACTTAATTAGGCTTTAAAAAAAAATTAAAAACTCACGGATACATAGAGAAACCGAAATATAAAAAGAGTACACCCACCCGACCACCAGCCAAAAAAGATACTCGGTAACTGCTAGCCGGTGAGTAAATTAAATGACACATCACTACGGTGAACAGCACTACTGGCCGGCGTGGGCGGGGTTTAGCTTGGCCTACGCAAGGTGCTTGTTCACACGCTGGAGTGACTGCTGTGCCGCGTTTTTATTGTACACAGCTGCTGTAGCTGCTTTGTGTTACCGGTAGCACGTGATCTACTGTCTTCGTGTGCGTGTGTTATAGGTTCTTACGTTCTTACGTCAGTTCCGCATCAATTATCACGCTGTAATTAATCGAGAGTGAAGACTACCGCCTGCCCTGTGTGCATCAGAGTCGAGAGGTTCCGTGTTTTTGACCGCCGTTGTCGAAGATGGAGGACAAGGGGGATGCCGAAAAGGCCAACGCTGTCGCTAATGGTAAGCGCAACATGTGCTATCTGTTTTTGTTTTTGTGGACAGTTTCTGCTTTGTTTTTTCCTCCACGTCATTGCTTCATGGTGTCGTTGTTAGTGCCTGGTTTGACATGATGATGATGATGTAATGATGATGAAATTTCAGCACCCGGTCTAGTGCATGCTGCACCCAATATTGTTATTTCCTACCTATATGTTATGCTGTTTTCCGTCCGTCGGTCAGGGTTTGGTGTACGGATGGAAAGTGGCGTATTTTTCTTTATTCTGCATCCCCTGAATGCAGAATAATACTATTGTATTGCATTTGCTTTGGCACTATTATTGATTGATTTTCGGTGCACGTGTACTGTGTACTTACATAACCTATGTGTGCACATGCCATGGTTCACAGTGAACTAGGCAGGCTCAAGATTGACTGCCATTTTTAGCCATGGCTGCACACATTGATTTCTTCGTTGGAGGTGTTGTCCAGCTTCTCCAACAACGTAATCTTCTCGGACGAGGGAATCAGACATTCGGATGACCTGCATGACACATTGGATGACACATCCCATTTCCTCTTCTGAGATTCTGATGGGCATCTTTTGACCGAGAGGCAGAAAACCTTGTCCAAGGAAATTAGAAAAAATGAGCATGCACACTTTGTCGGATTTCCTTGGACAAACCTCGGAAGGCTCGGTGACATCGGACAACACCTCGGACGAGGAAAGCAGCATTTGCAGGATGTATTTATTAATTAGTTTTTCCTTCATGTTCATCATTTTTTTGCCATCTCACTTCTTGCTGGAAAATCCTAAAAATACAAGATAATTTTTTATTATATAATTATATACTATTTTAAATCATCGTGTAATTGTACAATGTGGGTGGTAATGTTGTACAGGCGCGTCGGACGAGCAACATGCTGAAGCGATGGAGAAGCTGGCTACTCCAGAGAAACACGCTGACATTAGACCACCCTCTACCATACGTCAGTATAGCACAAACTGTTATCTGTGTGTACAGATTGGGTTTCATGTTACCCCAGGTTTTATGGGAGGGGGAATTGACCTAACCTGAAGCAGTTCTGGAAAAATTGACCTGTTAAACATCAGCTCAGTTTGACACTAGGCAGTATGGCTCATAGCAAAGGTGGGCTGCAAATCAGATCATGCTTATGGGGAAGGTGTAGTCAAGTGAGATTGGCGATAACAGTGGCATCATGACCGTGGAGTGGCAGGCATTTGCCTCTTTAATGTAGGACTGTTGGATAATGGTTGGAAAATTTTTTGTTGGACATTTTTTTGTCCAAAAATGCAAAATTTGGTGCCAAAAACCCCAATTTTGGGGAAATTTAGGGGGAAAATTTAAATTTTGAGCACACATATTTTCTTTTGTCGGAAGTTTGCTGTGTGTGCACATGTCATGGTGTGCAACTTTTTGCCTCACCTATTTTTTAATCCACAACACTGCTGATATCATTGGTATCAGCAGTGTTGGCTTTGCTGTTTATGTGTAAACAGTGATGGTAATGGTTTGACCAAAGTTCGGGATACATCGTACAGATTGACTAAACTTGAGGTTACAGTCTCTTAATCTCCTTTTCAATGGGGAGAATAGGAGACTGGATAATAAAATGTTACTTGGGTATCACAAGACTATAACAGATTGTATGCATTCCGTCTAACGGCTTTTGCAGAGTGCATGAATGTGACAGTCGGACAGAATAGTACTATTTGCTACGGTGTAGAGAAGGTGATAAATGGTGACAGAGCTTCTAGTGATGTGATAATGCCCTGCAGTGATTGCCCTATTGGGTGCCATATGTCCACTAGTAGTCTTGGCGTCGCCCACATGCCTTATGCTGCTAGTGCCATATGCATGCTTTAGGTCTGATTTCCACTGCTTTGATTTGTTAAATGGATTTTCGGACAGAAGGCTAATGAGGAAAATCCACAGCATGTTTGAGGGATAGATGTGATAAACGTCAGAAAAAAAAATAAACGTTAATAAACGTGTTTAATAGGAAAAAGATTGTAAACGTTTGTAAACTAAAAGTAAATGTACACAGAGCACAAGTTTGAATATTAGGCCTATTATTTGGATAATTCCAAATTCCAATAAAAGTTTTTTCATTGTCAAAGAATGTCTTACTCCAGTTCTGTGACAACCGTTTTACAAAAGTGCCTAGAATTCACTCACTTTACGTGAAAACTAAGTTGAGTTGTCCTGTCCACTAATTATCTTCGTCGCTGTCATAATTTTGCTTCGTTTTGCTCATGTGATTTTTATTGAGATAAACGTTGACAAAATAATAAACGCGCTTACAAAGATTTTTTTGTAAATGTTGTAAACGTTTATCACATCTATGGTTTGAGGAAGATAGGGATATATCAGAGAACACGAATTGTTGTGTCCTGTGTTGAAGCATAGGGGAATGCCGTATGATATATTGGAGGGAAGAATGTTAGGGAAAGACCAAATGATATCATAGGAAATAGCAGTTACACTGATCTGAAGAAATTTAGCTGTGCAACAAATTTACGACAACATGGAAGTTTGGGCTGTGACATTTCGCCTTTTACCTTATCCATCATGGCGGTTATTGTGTCTGTGCTATTTATCATCTTTGCTATTTGCTGTTCTGCTCTGGGGAGCTAGAGTCAGTAGCGTGTATAAATCAACCTTATGCGGCTCTGTGCGTAACTGCAGCGTTTTAGAGCCTGTATAAAAGCCTTCAGTGCATGTAGGTACATGTACGCAGCTTCTATATGGCGCGTGCTATCACTGCTGTGGAAATGCGTGCTTTCTGGCCATCAGTCTTTTTTACTGATGCATTGATGTCCATACAGTCATCAGCTTGCTAATACCCGGCGCCCGAGCGTGTCAGCTCATTTGTGCTGAGCAAATTTGCACAACTGACGACTGACACAGAACAAGCTTGTCGTGGAGGACGCATTGGTGGGGCATGAGGGGCGTTCCTGTGTCTGTTGTACTGACATTGGAGGTGGTGGTGTTTTTGCTGCTAATTTGACATTTCACAAGCATAAACAGTTGCGACACAACTGTCAGCTAACTGCTATCTCGGACGGATTCATGAGTATGAATATGGATCACTTCTGTGTGCAGAAAGAGCCCAATACTGTGACCAATTGGCCTTGGCTGTTAAAATTTTGCTCATGGGTCTGGTTCTTATAGCACAGCTGATAGTGAAGATTGAAAGATTGAGACCACGATATTAAACGTTCTACGGTTCCGGTACTTCTTGATGATAATTTTATTGCTGGGATTTTGAGAACGAGGGTAAGGGGACAACTGAGCGATTATTGAACGATGACCAGAGATTATATCTCAGACAGTAGCTATCACTGGTAGCTTTGAAGTGGCATTCTGTGCATGATCAGAAGCCATTATTAGCCGCATTATATCAGCGTCATGTTTGCAGCTTATTGCGTCGGTCTTTGATGGTTTTTATGTGCGCACGTGTGATGCTGATAGGCGCAATGTACAGGGTGGTCCAGAAGCAGCCTGCAAGTTTTGTGATAACTGGCACGCTCGGCAGTGAATTTGCAGTGAAGTGTTAGTGTGAAAAGTCGTGTTGTGAAATTACTCATTTAAGCACAAACTGCACTTGCTCTGGACAAGTGCACAAAACTCATAAGCGTACCATACACGATAAAATCTGTAGTTTATTCTATGGCTTAATGTTCAGCAAGTCCATTGGAAATTGAAATAGTGGAGTTTGGGTAATGATAATGTTTGTGCGACGTTAGCGATCTTCGCCTAGATAACCATACAGCTCAGTAATTTAGCGTCGTTAAGGTGGACATTCATTATAGCCAGTAGCCTACCGCAAGGAACCGGAATTGTCCGGTCAGTTCAATATGCCCACAGCATAGCAAGATTGACTTGTATCGCCTGCATACACACATGTATGCTTTGAGCACACGCTGGGTTAGGTAGGAACAGTGGGCGCCCTAATCAAGTAGTGTTTACCTGTCTGTATTCATACAGGCTAGCAGCGTGCACACGCAATATGGTACTTCAGTCGTGTCCAGCAGGGGCCATATATTAGACTGGATAGCTTGCTGTATAGTTATGGGGTGTTTACACGATCCAGCAAACTTCCAGCAAATGTATTCAAAATACACGGGCTAATGCTGGACGTTTGCTGGATCGTGTAAACACCCTATTAGTCAGTGAAAGGTGCGCGCGCTCCATCCACAACTGTCCTGTTGTAGGCCTAGAACTCAAAAAGATCTAGACACCCTGGCACACGCCCCCAAAACCCAGTGGGTTTTTACTGGGTAAACCTACCAAAAACCCAGCCCAAGCTTGACCCAGTTTCAGTTCGTTGTACCAATAATAATGTAAAACTTCTTTAACTTACGCATTTGCATTTTTTACTGTTCGCGGTACCTACGACAGTATTGTTCTTCAGCACCGTCTCCATGTTCTTGGGCCAACCATGGAACTTAGCCAAGCTTAGCGGTCTGCCTTATGGCCATTCTGTCTGTCGTCCGTTTGTAACGGATGTATTGTGGCTAAATGGTGAGAGATAGGGCCTAGGTTGCTATTGATCACTAACAGTAAGTTGCACTTGCATATTGATGATGAGTCGATAGTTAGTGCTCACTCACTCTACAGCAATAAAAACAGTGACGAGTGTGCTAATAGAGATATGCTCCGGCAAACAGGTCAGTGAATCAGTTTTGCCTTTCACATGACACGAAAATCATTGACCTTGGATGACTGAAGGTCAGTACTCAGTACGTGCTGTTGTGGCTAAACGGTATGGCGTATATCAGAAACAGTGAGAAATAGGGCCATGGTTGCTATTAATCACTAGGCATTTACATTTACTGCCCTTCTGACTCCGGCATACAGTCAGCCCACCCTAAAGACAGCTGGGCTTCTTATTTTTGTTTTTATCTGTTTCATTGTTATAGCATGGCATTAGACAGATTATGAAATCACTTGCATCATTCTGTCACTCTGTCTGTAAACACTCCTACTGCTGCAATTTTCATTCAATTTTGATGAAATTTCCAATTTTGCACACTGCTTCAGGGCCTGAAAAGTCAAGATCGAGTTTGCTTGGGGTCAAAATACGATGACTCCTTCCCTTATTTTCCCCCGGTTGTTAACCTCCGTAATGCATTTTCAATGGGAAGGTTCACTTCAAAATTTACTGGTTGCAGGTCCTGCATTAAAATGAAGTTCCAAAATGGCGATTAATCACTATTTAGTCAACATTAATCAGTACTTTATACTATGTTGTATTTAACTGTTTCTTGAAGACAAAAAATAGGATATAAATGTTTTTGTATTGATATACGATAGAATGGAGAGGGTTCATTGTTATCATTGTTGTTATAGCGATGCCTGCTGGGTAATTTTAGAGCTGCAGCTTGCAGTGACAATTTAGTCAAATTTTAAATTTCAAGTCTGCTGGTTAAACTTTATCGTGATCTGCTTTGTGGCAATCAAATGCATATGAGATGCATTTACAATATAATTATATGTGGTTTTTTGATAATGAATGCAATAAAAATTGCACTATAAACATGTTATAGTCTATGCAACAGATTCAAGGCGGCTATGTGACAGATACCTTGTTCCACAGAACATATTACTAGTTTTTGTCTGTTTTTTTTTCTCTGTCAACACAATAACTCATGAACTGCTATACTTAGTTTGATGAAATTTTGGGTCAGCATGTACTTCAACAATCCCAAGAATTTTATTGAATTTGAAGGTCATAGGTCAAAGATTAAGGTAACAGGACTGGATTTTCGGATAGGTTGCGAGATACGAGCTTGCTGCTAATAGCTGCTGCTAGGCAGGGCTAGCGTGGCTATTTCTATTAATATCGCAGCTTGCCACGCTGGCTTATCCTCTTGCCCATTCTAATAATTTGAAGCCGATGAAATGCCCTTCCCCCAATTAGTCTGTTTAAAAAACGTTTATTGGATGTGTGTTCTGTGTGTAGGGTTTCCGTCGGCGCGCCTGGTGCTGTCAATCATGGGTTTTTTGGGTATGGTGAATTGCTACACGCTGCGTGTAAACCTGAGCGTGGCTATAGTGGCGATGGTGAACACCACCTACTTAGCGGAGCTGGAGCAGGAGGGGAATGTCAGCAAATCTCATGGCGTCTGTGCCGTCGACGAACCAGACAAAGGCAATCTCACTGACACCAAAATGGACGAGGCTGTAAGTGTTTGTTTATTCATGAAAGCCGATAACGATTACATTTTTTATGCTTTTGCCAGTGTAGTGGCCAAGGCAATATTTTTCCAATGTGTTTGTGCATGCTTGTGTGCATGCATCTGTGCGTTCAATATTTTACATATTTGTTGACGTAATTTGACCAAACTTCCACCAGTCACCACTTATGAACTTTGGGTCAAGGATGCATGCTTAACTTTTGGGTTCAAAAGGTCAAGGGTCAAGATCATAATGGGTTCGTTCTGTAACCTGTTGCTTGTCCGATATCACGTTCTCGTTTGTTTTTGATTGTGGTATTTTGTGGTTTGTGGCTCATTCTGACTGATTTGGCCAACTGATAGACTTCTTTCATTTTTCGTTCTTCAAAATAGCGTTGAATATTACTGCACTGTTTTCTTATCCACTTCTCCTTGTCTTTCTTTGCTGACTTCTTGGTTCTGTTACACTCGCACAGGTCGCCTTATCTTTTTCTGCCATTTTCGGATATTCCTCTTCCGCTTCTGCAAAATCGAACGTTAATTGATCATCATGTACTTTCTTGTTGTATTTACTGTGGTACTTTTTTGTATTTAGTGTGCATTTGACATGCTGTTCAGTAGAGGCAACTTACATGCACTTGCCTAGTTTAATTTCGGTTGAAGAAGATGGAACATGGACTGAAATTAGATTTGATTGATTTGCCTAGTTTAATTTCGGTTGAAGAAGATGGAACATGGACTGAAATTAGACTTGATTGATTTGTGTGACTCAAAAAGATGGTGAGAGATTTAAGGGCCTGCAGGTCAGCAACATTGTCATGTCATGTCAGTTTCACATTGTGTTAGTTGGCCTGGTAGATGACCAGATAGGGAGTTTTGATGTCAAACCACGTAGTTTTCAAAGAGAACTGTGCATGCTCGAGCATGAATAAACTCAGCTGAATATTTTTTGACCAGGCCCAAACATTTTTCTTCATAAATTCCGACTTGGGCTGTCTCGGCTGGTTTTGCTTACTTTACAGCGGCTGGGTTTCCAGTGCCATGTTTAAAAATCGAGCACTGCACTGCCGAGTATTGGTTTTGGAAGGCAGTGATTAAATGGCTGTCTGTTACATTAACGTACGCTTTTCATACAAACCTGAAAATGTGACAGTTTTGATCTTTAAATGTAGCTACTAGTCTTAGATCATCATCCATTAAGTTGCGCTGCATGATTTGTTGTTACAGACCGGGCAGTTCAACTGGGACGAGAAGATTCAGGGACTTGTCCTTGGCGCATTCTTCTATGGCTATACAACGACCCAGATTCTCGGTGGAACCTTAGCTCAGAAGATTGGAGGCAAAATTCTCATGTGTTTCGGGGTCTGCTGGACGGCTGCCCTGACGCTGTTAACTCCACCTCTGGCTAATGCTGGTGGATACATCGCGCTGTTTATTCTCCGTTTCCTTGAAGGAATGGGCGAGGTATGTAAATTTTGCTCAGTGTCATATATCACCATTTGCACAGAGCTGTGCACCATTTGCTGTTTGCTTAAAATTAATGTTTTCATTTAGACTGCATTAATTATGTTGAATATTTTCATTGCAGATAGAAACCGAATAATGGCACCAAATTTGGCACGAAAACTGCTGTATTTCTCTGCTTTGAGAATTTGAAAAATGACTATTTTTTTGTAATTGTAATCTATTTGCTTTCTGTGTGTCAGTCTTATTTGTATTTTTTGCTGTACGTGTACACTTGGTTTGAGTTTCCTTTATGCTTGTTTGCCTTAAATAAAGAGTTACAAGAAATATTATTAGATTGTGACCAATCTGATGTACTCCTTGCGTGCATCATTTCTTTTGTATTCTTTCAAAAGTTTTCTCGTTCCTTTCGGCTTGTATTAGAGACCCAGCGTCTAATTTAGACCCGTTAAGTGACTGGCGTCGAGATTGTTATTGGAAATTGTCTCCCCGCAGTTCATAAAAAAATTGCCCGATATTAGGAACAGAGAAAGGAATTTCCAATAATGGTCGATGACGCTAGTTGCCAATTTTGTCTTGTTATACCTAAACGCATGCGTCTATCTGGCGCTGTTACGGGGATATGGTGCCTCAAAGATAATGTGGTCATGACCTTGACCTTTTGGGGTCATGTGATGTCATTGGTCATGTGACCATTTGACTTCCGGGGGTCAACTTCCTATGTGTGGTCTATAGTGGCCATGCGTCTATCTAGTACCCTTATGGAGGAGATATGGCTGTTTGAAGTTCTTCCAGGAAGGCTCTCCCAGGAAGGCTCTTCCAGGAACAGTGGTCGGTTGTCGGTCAGTCAGTCCTCAATATTACACTGATCTCATATACTCCTGTTCACTACGTTAGGAACGTAGCACACGAGGAGTAAAAAACATCACACAGATCTATAGACTCTCTCACACCACTGGTTAGCTGTCGAAGGTCAAGAAGAAACTTTCAGACTGTGTGCAAATGGTTAAAGTACCGCAGTAAATTTTTAGTAAGTAATAGATGGTAAAGCATGGGTGGCATATTTGCATAGTGAGTGAAGGTCGTCGGATAGAGATCAAAGTCGTTCTTTCCAAGATCAAATATTTGAGCGAGTTTTATAGCCACTGTTAGTGCTAAGAGAATCTGCCTGTGTGTGATTGTATAGGCTGTCACATATCCATCAATGGCTGCCATGCTATCAAAGTGGGCACCACCGCTGGAACGTAGCAAGATGACCACGTTCATTTATGCAGGTAACATATGCAGGATTTTAATGGTTGATAAAAATTGCGCAACTTTTTCAAATAAAAATCGAACACACCGATTTTATGCTATCTGTGATAGCCATTATGGTTAACTTTATTAGTTTGTGGATGACAGTTACTGGCCTTGAAGAGTTATGTTTGTAATTATATATGTTATTATGGGGCCGTCCTTCCTAGAAGGAGGCCCCATTATGTATCGATGCTGTCCGTCTGTCTGTCCATCCATCCGTCTGTCCCGTGCCTCTACCTAGAGAAAAAACAAAAAGGCCTACGAATACCAAACTTGGTAGGAAGGGTCTCCGGGACACGAGCACCCCGTGGACCAATTTCAAGGTCAAAGGGTCAGAGGTCAAGGTCACGACGGCTAATGAAATACCATTTTAGAACTCCATCTATGGTGGTGGTTTGTTTATGTTTACCATAGATACACAAATACAATACATAGATATTTATTAGGGATATGTCAATATCAGAATTTCAAATTCGATAGGATATTTACCAAGATATCGGAATCTTACAACAAAGTAACTGGTCTGTAAAAGTTATGATTGGTGCAATTAAATGACAGCTATCACGATAGGGCTCAAAAATAAGTCTGTACTTATTGTGTTTCTGTGACTAGGCCTATACCCTCTACCGCAGGAACAAACAGACCTAGAAAGCCCCAAAACAGCACGCACATACTCAACTGCAAGGACAGCCCCATAGCCTGCGGCCCCTCAACGGCTGCACCCTCTTGTTTGTTATTACAGCAGTCTATAATTTAACCTACTGCATGCATTCTATTGTTTGTGAATAAGCTATGTGGCTGAGACTAAGGCAGATAATAAGACGATGATGACGGTCATAACATTTCTAATGCCTGTCAGCGTATGTTAACAGGAGTCGAGGCCGAGTCTTGGAAATGTTAACTTCGGTACAATGCAGCAGTTTAAGCCAACTTACCAGCTCAGAAATAACTCAGTATTTGTGTATTCAACAGAAAGTTAGCAAGCACTGCAGTGCACTTAATACCAATAAAAGATTGGAAAATAAAAACAGCCATCACATTTACAGAAAATGCGTAGTTCTACTTTTGATGATTTAAATCGATTCAAATTGTAATTTTTATTGTCGATATAAATCGATCTGAAATCAGTGATTTAAATAACTGGATTTAAATCACATCAACCTTGTACAATATGATCTTATATGTGCTTGTAATTGTTTTTGCACTGTAGTTCATTCGCTGATTAATGGGATATTTCTTACCTGCAGAGTGCATGCATTATTTGTTTTTTTTCGTAATCGCAAGTCTTAATATACTTGTACCAAAAATTGTCAAAATCTGATAATTGATTTTCAAGTTACAGTCGAAAATGTTGGGTATGTTTTTTGACACAGTGTAGATTCTAAATGAATTTTTGTTTTCTAGGGTCCTTCGTTTATGTTACTTAATGCCTTGTAATGATTTTAAATTGTCATTGTTATTATTATTATTATTACCAAAATAATATATTGCTCATGATAATATAGTCTTTAATATGTGTTGTTTTCAGGTGGACAGATTGGAACAGTTGTGGGAATGCCGATCTCTGGACTTCTCTGTTTGTGGTGGGGATGGGAATCGGTGTTCTACTTTTTTGGTGAGAAGTTTTGTCGTTTTTATTATTCCACCCGGAAATGATAGTTTTCGGAGCAGACTTACGTTTTACTGAAATGTTCTACTTTTGGATTTCAACGCGAGATCTCCGAGCTCTGTCAGTCGATCGGCATGAAATTTTGCACGATGGTCAGTAGTGCGCCAAATTTTATAATGTTGGTCCAAAATTTTAAGGGGCCTCCCCGAAAAGATTTTAGTATCCAAAAACATGCAAAATTTGGCGTGACTTTGGATGACTTCGATGTTCGTTGGTGAATATCTCCGGAGCAGATGAAGATACTCAAAATCGAATGATATACGCATTTGAGTTCAGGCCATGTGACTTTGCTGCCGAGGGAATATCAACCCCTTAAATGTTCCTCCCAATCGGACTTAGGGCTCTGGACAGACTCACGTTGGGCTCTGCCCCAAATTTCTAGTTTGTTATTGTTAGACCTGAAGGCAGCTTATAATGTATGCAGCACTTTTTACACGCGAAAGCAGCTATGCTTTCAGCGTGTCTTAGCCATCGCAATTCTGTCCGTCTGTCTGTCACACGGGTGGATCAGGCAAAAACAGTCCAAGCTAGGATCTCCAAATCTTCACCATCGGCTGCCTGGAAGACTCTAGTTTCAGGAACCGTAAAGCTTTTCCATAAATTCGAAGGGGGTCACCCCGAACGAGGTCGCTAAATGAGAGGGGGTGGTCAAAATTTGCGATTTTCGGCCAGTAACTCACTGTATCTCAGTAACGGTGCGAGATAAGGCCTAGGTTACTATTAATCACTAATAGGAAATCGTATACTGGCTGTCGATTGGCGCCGAATTCAATGACCTTGGATGACCTTGAAC
>Ga0209367_1003511_pt1 | contig 21348 bp, 14 predicted proteins | sample WorMetLIZISLAND2_FD_187412 | JGI IMG/M metagenome (GOLD analysis project Ga0209367, IMG submission 187412) | Marine gutless worms symbiont microbial communities from Max Planck institute for Marine Microbiology, Germany - Olavius geniculatus... ...
TCATAAGTCCTGCTAGATGGACATCCGCGTTGAATATCTAACCCGTATGGCGCGCACAGAATATCAAACTCGGTAGCGTGTGTGCCTCCAATAAGTAAGTAAGTAAATAAGTAGCTAGAGCTGGGCAACAAAAAAAGAGGGCATAGCTTGTCTAATGAAGCGCCCCACTAACTACTTGACTGGGACTGCCTGGCTGGGTTACTACGCCAGCCTGTGTCTGCAGGCAGCACGCGGTGGCTGTGCGGCCGGCGGCTCTGGTCACTGAAGAAAGCGCATTAGAGGCGTGTACGCGACGATGCCCTATATAAATTGACGACCTTTACCTTTACCTTTATGCAGACCCACACAACTCGATCCGACCTGACCGGACCTATATATTAAGAAAAATCTCGACCCGATCCGATCGAACCCAACCCTTGGCTGGACCCAATTACCATTCAAACAGCACTCACTTCTAACACCTTCCGACGACACGTCAAGATTTATCTGTTCTCGGACAACACCGCCATCGACTAACTGCTACCACTGGCGCCTACGTTTCGAACTTCTGTTTTTTGACAAATGGCGCGCTACAGATGCAGACTACTTACTTACTTACTTACTTACTTTTGACCCAACCCAGGTCCAATTCTTATACCAAAATACCTGCACGCGATTGGTCCCAATCGCGTCACGTGACGTTAACATATACGCACTGTTGACCGCGCACTGTTAACCGGGCAACATCGAAGTCGTCACAGCTTTTCGTAATTGTTGACCTGTTCACTGATAGAGTTGCTAGATTATAACAAAACAAATAGTGAGTGACTGGCGTCGAGGTCATCATTGAAAATTGTTTCCTCTCAGTTCGTAAAATGTCGCCCTCGATCTTCGATATCGGACAATATTTTATTACGAACTTTGGGTCAAAAATTTTCAGCGATGACTTCAACGCCAGTCACTCACTATTTCCAAACTGTGCACCTGCTATGTTGGTGTCGCCACCATCGATGTCCAGCCCTCGCAGCGCTTCCAGTATGCTCCGGGCGTCAGTGTAATTATCCAAGTGAAAGACCACATCCGCCTCGTCGCTGAATTTCATCAGACCGATCTGTGTCTGGTCGGGTGAGACCGGGACGGCTCTCACGACGCTAGCGGCAAAGCCCAGCATCTTATCGTTCCAGTTGTCGTAGTTGGGCTGCCCGGAGATCAGACTGCTAGACTGATCCAGTATAAGCACGAGATCCAACGTCGCGTTTTCGCAATTGCCGAACGATACTATACACGTAACAAACATCGTTTTCCAGCCGTAATAGCACACCTCAACTCAGCCTCGCATCCCTCCGGGGTAGGTAAATCGAGTACCGGCCTGTCTGGCTAGAGTTAAGGCGGGGCACGGTCGCCTGTGTCGGGTGACTGCATCTCATAGAATCCGATCTGGCAAGTGACGCTCGAAAGCATAAAGATGGTTCACATAGGCCATTAACTTTTAAAAAGTTTGTGGTGAGACCGTTTTAATGCATATTAGCCATGCGATTCACCAGGCGTTCGCAACGCAAATGCGGTGCATCTTTCGTTCTGTACGCATTCTTCTGCTCGTGAACACGAAAAATGACGCCGTGATTACGGATAAAATTCGATAACATTGTGTTAGTTACAGTTCACACAATGTCCTTTGGCTGCATTACGCGATTAAGCGTATGTGTAATATTTCAGTGCAAATTAATGAAAAATTGGTTCACGGTGGCAAAATAAAGGATACTTTTTGCTGCATCTGGTACATGCAGTGAAAATTCCTGTCTGCTGCGAACACAGTCTTGCTAAGCTTTTGCTAGCGTCGAAGCGACAAGCGTATAATATCGGCAATTGGGCACATTGAAGATTTTAGTCGCAGTCAGACTCTGGTAAATTAATGAATAGCTTCTACACTTTGTGCTGATAAAACGTAAATAAAAAATCAAAGGTCGTATCTCGGATTATCTCAAATCACATATCGTCTTTTCATTCAAAATAAAACAACAACAACTACTACTACTACTACTACTACTACCACCACCACCACTACTAGCTTATTATGGTAAATAAGAAAACGCACCAGGAAGAGTAAGCGTTGTTGTCGGCGTTGTAGTTGTCGGCGTCGTTGTAGTCGTTGTCCGGCTGGTTGTCGTAGTTGTGGCAGGTGTAGTCGTGCTGATGGCCGATAGTGGTTTCGTACCGCACGACACATTGACCAGTGTCTGGTCGACGCCTACAGAGTTAGACATGGGTTACTTTTAACTGACCCGAACCAACCCGACCCGACCGACCCATTCCAAACAAAAGAAAAAACCCATCCTGCTGTCGTTAAGATAGCCGACTGTACTATTTGTCAATGATCTTCAAGGTTATTCAACGTTAATGATTTTTACGTTGTTTGAAAATCAATGTGCCACTTCTAATTAGTGATCAATAGCAACCTAAGCCCTATTTTGCACCGTTTAGCCACAGTACATCGGTGACAAACAGACAGACGGACGAACGGACGACAACCACGACAATAGCTCGATTGTTACTTAAGCACGGTCGGCTACCGCAACCCTTAGTCACAGTTAGGCCCACAGACCTTTAGGCATTATCTAATTCTTACACTCGCATCAGTCACTATTCTCCCACGTAATTTTCGGCCATGTTGGCTAAAAGTCTAGCAATTTATAAATAAATCTGTAATTCATGCAGAAAGTAATATTAGCAGAGTACGTCTGTGCATATGGAACAAACGTATGCAGCAACAGACCGTAATAGCAATAAAAATTAACGTTATTTTAGTTTGAGCAAACAAATTTAATTTTACCAAAATGACCAACTTTTAATAATTTTAGCAGAATAAGTCAGTGCAAATGAAGCAAACGTATGCAGCAACAAACCATAATAACAATTAAAAATAAACGTCATTTCAGTTTAAACAAAAAGAATAATTTTATCAGAATGAGTCAATTTGAAAAAAGCAAACATACAGACCCATACAACTGCAATTGACCCGACCCGAAACGACCCAACCCGCGGATGGACCCGACCCACTTTTGTTGCGCCTCTGAGCGTGTTTTCTCGTGCTACTTAAATGTCGTTTTCGGCCGATTTTTCTGTTGTAACTTTAAACAGTTCAAACGGCAGTTAAAGACATTTTTGTTCGGGCGTTGAGAGCGCGGCGCATTGTGGCTATTGTTAAATTGCGCCTTCTAAATAATCTTATTTACTTATTTACTTACTTACGTCCAACTCTAACCTGGCAGGCGGTCGAAGGATTCGACGTAGTAAAGATGAGTGTTTATCGGATCACTGGCAATCTCACGCAGAAGAGTGATGGTCACCTGCTGGGTCACCCCAACCACGAATATCTCGATGCCGGCGGCCTTCGTGGCGTCTGCTTCCGGCACGGTCCACTCGGCGTCTTTCGTCGGCGTGCCGTCCGTGATCAGAAATAACAGCTGTTTAAACAAGAAAATCCCAGCTAACGCAAAGGAAAACGCGCAACAGCGGTGCATGTTTGAAAGCCCAGTAAAACAAAATAAGTCGCCAGAGGGCGACAGACGACCGGCAACTAATTATCTATAGTGTTTTACTTGTACTGACCAGAAAGCGTGACCTGTTTCGCTCTGCCAACGCCGTATCGACTGGAAATCGCAAATTTTTCTTATCCCCTCTCATTTAGCGCCTTCGTTCGGGGTGACTCCCTTCAAATTTACGGAAAAGCTTTTAAGGTTCCTGAAACTACAGTCTTCCAGGCAGCCGACGGTAAAGATTTGGTGATTATAGCTTGCACCGCTTTGACTGATCTACCCGTGTGACAGACGGACAGACAGAATTGCGATGGCTAAGACTCCCTACAGCAGTAGCTGCTGTTGCGAGTAAAAACATTAAAGGGTACAGCGTACAGCTTTTCATCGTAAATTTATCTCAAAGCTACGGAGCGTCGCCTGCCATATAAGATTTTACAGTGTCACCTGTTACCTGACACAAGTGAACGCGTCCCGCCTTAACCCAGCCAGACAGGCCAGTACTCGATTTAACTACTCCGGAGGAATAAAAGGCTTGCGGTCGGTTATATACAAAATGGTTTACCTGTCCGCACACAGTCACCCATACAAGTATTAACCCCGGGGTTACATAATATAATGTTTTATACAATCTAGTTTAAAAAGTGTAGGTTTTAGCACGGTTCGCAGTGTATTGCGGAAGTGTAACGAGACATGATACACTGCAGACCGCGTTGAAACGTATCATTTCATGGCCGTGATCGACAGTGGGTTCTGCCTGGACGCAGGTGTGATAGGCCTACACAAACGCGAGACGCTATCAATCAATTGAGCTTATAGGCACTTACTTATAACACTCCAAACGCTACAGTGAAAGATAATACACGGTGTTTCATAAAAAGGCACCCTTATTGTTTCTTTTATATCTCAGTCGAATGGTGATCAATTTGCATAAAAATTTTTACCAAATGTAGCTAAAAAATACAAATTCAAATTATTTCAACAAAATGTAACCGTTAGTTAAATATTCTTTGAAAGTCGTAATGTAATGCTGACGTCATAATGCGATGTGAGTACAAACTGGTTTGTCTCAACTGGTTCTGTCAGTAGGCTAGCTACCCTGCTTCGATGGTAAACTTTATCTGGTTTACTGATAAAAAATGTTCATCGTGTGAGCACTTAGCAACATGGAGGCATAAAATTAAGCGTCTCGCGATCCGAAAACTCAACTATCTCTCAAGCGGTGGGTGCTGGTGCACTGTCTTGATGAAAGGTGCAAAGTTAAGCTATTCCCACAAGTGTGTGAGTGATAGTTTTGGGCATTTTTGTGGCTACAATGTGAAAACTTCAACAGTTTGTCATCAATAAACCAGATAAAGTTCGCCATCGACGCAGGGCAGCTATTCAGCAAGTCTGTTAGCACCGGTTGCAACAACCAGTTTGTACTCGCAGCACACTATGACGTCAGCATTACGTCACGATTAACAAAGAATATTCAACTGTCAGCCATATTTTGTCCTAATGCTTCGAATTAGTATTTTTTAGCTACATCTGGTAAAAATTTTGTGTAAATCAATTATCATTTCACTGAATTATGAAAGAAAGAAAAAAGTGTTTTTTATGCAAAAACAGCACTAACAGACCTTGGCGACGCCAGTCCGTGCGCCATGTGCGGGTGAGAACATTTCGTTTCGTGTTCTCTCGAGTGCGTCGGCGATGTTTGTGTCACCGCCGCGGATGTCCAGTTGTCGAATAGCATCAATCAGCTCCGACTTGTCGTGGTACTGGTCCAAGTAGAACCCAATATCTATCTCGTCGCTGAACATCAGCAGACCTGCAAAGTAATAGTGTTAATGGGGTTAATACCCCGTTTAAACGATCAAGCAAACATCGAGCAATCATCAAGCAAACATCCAGCAAATGCATTCAAAATACACGTGCACGACGTGCGCTCTAATTGCTCGATGTTTGCCTGATGATTGCTTGATCGTGTAAACGGGGTATAAAGTATCGTTTAAATGGTTAGTATCAGTAAACAGTGTTATAAAGTACAACAAAAGTGTAAAATTGCATTGCAAAATGCTTACTAATTGCGAAAAAATAACAAAAATATTCAAAAAATACTCTTGCCGCTCCCGGTATGTCTGCTACAAAAGCGAAAAAAATTGTACCAAAATGAAAATTTTGTCGTAAAAATGAAATGAAACAAACACGCTAAACTACAGTGTAAAACAGCTTCATTTGTTTTATCGAAGTAGATGCGAATCCGGAACCCCTGAGATAAAAATACATCTGCAAGTTTGTAGCGCCAGGTTTCGTTTTACGATAAATACTAGCTACTAAACATAGTAAACATCGAGCGCTAGAAAAGTGAGAGGATATAACAGACCGATCTGTGTGGCATTGGGTCCGATGTCGTAGAGCCGGCTAATCCCAGCGGCAAGGCCCAACATGTGCGTGAACCAGTTCTCATAGTCGGTGGTCACTATGCTGGTCGACTGATCCAACACCAGAACGACGTCGGCCCGCTGGTCACACACTGCAACAAGTAACCAAAGTCATTTAGCATAAGGCGAAATCGCTTCCTTTTAGTTTTCCAGGACGTAGCAGCAATTTGCAATTGCAATCTCCTCTTACCTTCATTGGCGTCATTTCAGTAAATCGTTGGGGTCTCAGTTTACGTAACGTATTGCCCTTGCAGCAGTAACACTGTTTTAAAAGTACGATTTACACGGAAAACTAAAATTATAAATCCTTGGGGGTCCGTAGATCCCCCAGCCCCGTAAATGATGCCTCTGCTTCTCTTCGAGGGTCAGGAACTTCGATTGGAGCCATTGGTGCCATTGGAGTCCAGAAGTGTGATTGTTCAACGACATCTAAAATCGTAACAGTTGAAGCAAAGTGCACGAATGTAACAGACGACAAACAGACGCATGGGCATTCAAGTCGCATAAAGTTGTCTGTAAGACGAGACAGGCGCATAATAACAAGCACTATTCTGTATTTTGCAGACATCTATAGTAAGCGTGTCCACAACAGCAGTTAATGGCAATACGCGTTGTATTCCGGATCAATTTAAGAGCATAAGTCTGAAGGCGCATACAGAGCGACGTGATTTACGTAACTGAAACTACGTAACTAAAATGACATGGTTTATTTGTTAGCGAACTGACTAATGGAAAGCAGTAATGTATTGCAGTAGGCACCGTGTAACTGTGTCAGTGACCCACGTGACAAGGTTCACGTACGCGACAACTAATGACCAGTAAGCTTGTTTATTGGTCAGTTCGTCAAAAACTGAACCGTGTCAGTTCAGTTCAGTTACGTCGCTGTGCATGGGCCTTTAATATTGTTTACAGGGTAGACGAGTTAATTCAACATTAGTTCGGCGTTCTAAAGCTTCGCGTGCTGCGACGTACAACCAGACTAAACTACAGTTTGTACTCACACTGTTGTGATGCCACGCGGTGTACAGAAGCGAGAACCATGGCAACGGCCAGCCATAGCAACCAGGCATTCATCTTCTGCACTGATGATTCCTATACATACCTGGAAACGCCGTAAACACGTGCATCATTATCATCATCATCAGCCGCAGCAGCAGCAGGACGTGGGTTTACACCTTGGAGGCAGTGCGCAATCAAAAAGCAGGTAGGTTATTTAGCGGCCCACAGAAAAGGTGACATAATTTAGGCTAGAACCCAAATCACTTACAGAAATAACAGTGGTTGAAAACACATTCGTCAAACATGTTTACACATAATTTAGCTTTCTTACTTGGTTTCAGCAATACTGTAATTGATCTAGGGTAATAGACAAGAAAACAACGAAAGAAATAAAGCTCATAGGGGTGAACCACTTTGTGACAGTCTTTATAATGTCAAAAACAGAGCAAAAAACCCACTAGTTAATAAAATAGTCGATTAATAGTAATCTTGGCCTTATCTCTCACCGTTTTCAGCTGTGGTTAGTTTTTCGTTCAATTTCCTACCTTTTTCATTCAACCCCAAATTTGAAAGCGTTCCCCTTAAACTAGATCGCTTAAATTTTGCATGTTTTGGTTTAAAACATATGGCAAAAGTTTTTCTGTAAAAAGTTTTTTCCTACTACTTACCCGTTAGCCAGGGCACATCCGTTACCTACGGATGAAGTTGAACAGACGGACAGACAGACAGACTCCTTAAAAGAGTGTTGAGTGTGGACTATTTCGTATTTTTTATGCTCTATTAGATATGTGTAGTTGCTACTTTTATGTTTGTATATTTTTTAGCCATCGGCTATCGTTTTTTTATTAAACCCGAGTTGAGTTGAGTTGAGTTTACGGACGACAACCATGCCGATAGCTTGACCGTTACTTAAGTACGGTCGGCTAAAAACAGCTGACAGTCGGCCTATACTGTAGACTGCAGTAGCGCTAGTCATTCATCAGTGTCTGATCGCACGCGCGGACGTGTGCTGTAGTTACTGTTGTGTGGTCACGGTTCACGAAACCCGTTAGATTAGAATGAATGTGACGTTGGTGTTATAGCTGTTAATGGGATCCCATTCCAAATCTGTACTCCCTATATACCTGTACACACGACACGCGTGGCTTTGTAACACATTATGCAGTACATATATCAATCAATCGGTAGCTTACCGCTACTGTATGTACGAACAAGTGACGACCGTGTTAGATCAGTAATATTGTAGGCACGAATAACATTGAGAAATGCCGGCTAGGCATGATATGAGATGTATAAATTAAGACAAGAAGCCCAGCTGAACCTAGCGTGGGCCGACCGTACCGCTTATATCCAAACGTTAACGTTCGAGTTCCGCTAGCGGAAAGAAAGCGATTTCCCACAGTGACTACCGTCCCATACCCGCTATGGTGACGCTACTATATCGAACGCTACAATGAACACCGCAAATATTGTCGCCGTTTAATGGTTGATTAGGCGAATTATGCGTAACAGTAAGCTAAGCCCTAATATTTAACCGAGTTGGTTAAATGAGCTGGTAACAGAACAGCATCGTTTATTTTAGCATAATTGGTTTTAACCACCGCTGGCTTAAAAGACCGCACGGTGAGTTCCCACGCAAAAGAAATTTGATCTGTGATAACAGCTTTTCTGCTACAATCTCTTCTTCTGGTGCTTAGTCACGGACAGCAGCTCATGCTGAATGCTTGCCAATGGACAGGGTGCGCCAGAAAAAAAGTAATCCCTTGAAGTTGTTTATCATTATTTGTGAAACCGCGTCGAATTTTAATGCGAAATTTTACACATGTGGTACTTGTTCGTAGTTACGCAAAACTGCCAAAAGGCATTTTATTATCTTTAACTGCGACAAAGTTATTAAACCTTTACTGTAACCACGTCGTCGTTTCTCACGTTCCCATGAAGCAAAATGTGCGCAGAACGAAAAGCGCACGATGGTTGCGCTACAAAAAAAAACCACACTGCCATTCGAACAACTTACAGTTTGCCAATGACTATGAAAACTCGAAGTGTCCACCGCCAGCCTTTACGCATGCATTTTATCTTTTACTGAAGTCTTTAACAGCCTTGTTGATGGCAAGTTGTCCCAGATCATTATTTTATTATTTTATTTTTATTTTAATATGTAATAGACACTCGCGATAAACGCGCGAGAACAATAACATAGAAAAACAGTGATAGAAAAAAACTACAAATATTGCTAAAGAAAACAAAAAAAAATACAGAAAATACGTGATAAACAAACTACAAATAAACAAACTAATAACGGTTGCTAAATAAAATTCTATTGATAAATTTTCTTTTGTGCAGTTCAGATGTTACATGATCTATTAATAGTGCTTGCTTAAGTTTAGCGAGGGATTTCAGTTTTGGCGAGAAATTGCCAATAAATACGATAAGAAATTAGAACAAACTTTGTTTGTAACGATTACGTCACTTTGATTTCACGAACAACAAGACGCATCGAGTTCTTTTCTATGCACATAACTCGATAAGTTTTTGAACTTGCAAAATCAAGATGTTGTCTCTAAAAAATTCTGTAACTCTGCAGTAGCAAGAGAGTATCAAATGCTGTTTAGTTCATTCATGCGGGTATAAACAGGTGATAATTGTAAGTGTGAGGAATTTCGCGTTAAAATTCCAAGCGGTTGTTCAGAAAATGGCAAACAACTTCAAGGGATTACTTTTTGGCGCACCCTGTCGCTTTCTCGTCAAATCATCACAGTCTGCTCATTGGTCCTGCGGTTGTTCAACCAAGCATGTTGTCGGCTTATTAAGCTACAGAAAGACGCCTGTTGAAGCTTCTTTTAAACACCTCATGCCGTCAGCGCTAGAGCCTCGATCGATCTCCTTATTCAGTTGCACTATGCGGAACGTCGTAAATTGGTACACAGGACGTTAACATAATAATGCTCGTATACATACAATCTATACCACCTATCATGACCTATGGCAAATCAATGCACGGTGCTCGTTGTAAAAACAGGCACTGCGGTTGGCCTATAATGCAATAAAATGTTGTTATTACTTCCATCGCTGTAACTTGTTAGTAATTAGCCTAACCCCCTGCCTTCGATCAGAACATCTAAGTATTCACTGCATAACGGTGACCAAGCTTATACCTTATTTACTGTCAAATAATGTTGTCTTCTGTATACCGGTATCGGTGTTGTTGCTGTTATTTCATGATCCACGTTGCCGAATATCAGTTACTGCAGTGTTTGAAGTATTACAACTGCCCTTTGTCTCACTCCATTCAAACCTGATGACCGATACGTGGCACGGGTCTGTGTAAAACAGCCATTCTAGGGCAGAACTTACCGCCGATCACAGTCATGAAATACGTACGTTTCAACACGGTCTACTCTCCACTGTGTCCCCCCAAAACGTCCCACGTTGTGACTGTCTACAGGGTGCGGCTAAATAAAGTAGCCCCCTAAAGTTTTTCGCTGTTTTCTCAGCAACTGTTTGCAATTTTAATGTGAAAGGCCGGACGTATCAGCGTGCATACATTTCGGCCTATAGACTATGACGTGTTGCCACCAGACCGTGTCAAAAATTTCTGCTCCTGTAAGATTTTGCTCGCGGCCATTTTCCTGCATCAAAGGTCTCGTATTTGCTTACATGAGTCAGACGCATGGCCATGAGCGCTTTACATTATGGAAGTGATAGGTTATTGGCATAAACTAATGACCACAGCGCATTATGCAGTCGTGTATTTTGCGCCTCAGCGAACGACATTGAACCTGCGGTGCAGCCGAAAGACATGCCATGCACCGCTCCAATAAGCCTCATCAGGTCTTCACTCTGTAACTCGTAACCGCCACTACTTATTTTCCGTCCCGTTAAGGGTAGGAGGCTGAGTTTATCTAATGACACAGTAAGTTAGCAGTGTGTTCTATATAGGTTGCTTGCAAATAACTCTCGTTGAGATATTCACCGCAACAATTAAAAAGTTGTATCAAAATAAAGGGACATACATAGCGACGTAACTGAACTGAACTGAACTGGCACGGTTTAGTTTTTGACCAGCTAAACAATGGGCAAGCAGTAGTGCATTTACAGTAGACACCGTCTAACGGCGTCGGGGTCTATACGACTACGCTCACGTAAGCGTCAACCAAAAACGAATGAGCGCGTGCATGCTTCGGAACCCTAAACGCACAATTGGGTGCTACTGTTACAATATTGATCGACACTAGGGCTTACAGCTACCCGTTTTCTTTGAGGCTTGGCGATTGTCCATCGATCCGTTTCTCAACGATTCCTCCGTTTAATTTATTTTTATTTGTCACGCGTTGTTGTGGCAGTAACTACGATTTAAAACAGCAAAAAATAAAACGTATAGAAATAATGCTAAACAGATTTGGACAACGAGGCAAATGTCCCTAACAGTAGGCCGATTAGAACACAGAATTGCGGGTAAATTGTCAAACATTTTCAGTATTTGAACAAAACACAATCGATCAGGAGTTTGGACTAAAGTGCGTTATTAATTTTCGGACTCGGAAGCTTGCACTGAGTTGCGGAAATAATCGCACGACGGTAAATGCTGCTAAAGCGATATAATACAATGCAGGGTAATGTCGTTTACGTTTCAAATTTACTCTGAACATAGGGGCATACCAATAACGTCAAAAAATACTAACACATCGAGTGCGTTCGGGGTTTTCAGGCCCATAGTAATCTCTTAACGAGCTATGTATAAAAAGGCACTTGCTATGAGAAATGGTGTCAGTTGGTTATGCAGACGACCAGCAACCACACCTATACTGTGGAGTGCGAACATCATATAATATCATAATATTATACAATTCACGGTGCCAACTTAGACGTAAATATTATGGGTGTGTCACAAAGTCGATAAAGAGGGGCTACAGCCACAATCGAGGATAAAAAAACTCGAACTCGACCACAGTCGATACAAAAGGATCTGCAGACATAAATACTAACAGAAAAAACTTTTTGTTGTCGGCATTTGGTAATTATTAATTATCGGGAGCGTTTCGTATGCAAAAGCGTAAAAAAGACTGTGATAATCGGCGTTATTCTGTCGGCCTATAAGAACCAAACCAAACCGCGCCCACACGCTGTAGGTCTACACACTGTGGCAGTAGCTCGCAATGCTAGGCTGCAATCAGCTGAGATAGACGCGACCCGGCCAAGCATGTTATAAAACCAGCCAGGCAGGTGCCCCCTCCGCTTAGCCATCATACAAAACAACCAAACCGACCCCACACGAGACATAATGGCTCACAGGCTCATAAGATTCACCCATGAAATTGTTGCATTGGCCGAGACAAGGTATACGCCGTGCCACGGACTGGTCTACTTAGAAAAGCTGCAATGTTTACTTTTAATGTTCACTTTTATTAGCCTAGTCAATAAAACATGCACGATATTAGGCTTACTCTATACTCTAAGGATTTGAGCATTAGGCCTATCGAAACAGACGAGAAAAACTAACTAACAGAAAGACAAAAAGTTTAGAAGGTTTACAGAAACACAAAAAGACCTAGAAATCAACATGAGATTGAAAATTATCCATAACCAGTTTAAACAACCGCTTTTGCGCCCTGATTCTTTCTGAGACTTTGGCGCTTTATAAATCATTTACTTACTTACTTACTTACTTTTTTATGAAAACACGAAACACAAAATCAAAGATCGCAAGCGTCGCTAGAACAGACAAAAATTAATTGGAAATGGAGAGCAGCTAGTGGCGGTTTGTCACAGAAGCAGGTTACTAATCAAAGCTAATCACCGATGCTAATAACTAATGAATGCAGTAATTAGATATGTAAGCAGCATTTCTCAAAATAAGAGAAAACAGTGCATGCAGTTTCACGAATTACAGTTTCCTTGCTTTAGTTCGGGAAGCGCGCTTTCTCAGTTTGCGGTTCAAGTGGCTGGAACCCCACATAAAGAACGTTGATGTTAGGCCTACTCAGGCTTTTCGCAAAGCTCTCAAGACTTATACCCCGTTTACACAAGGAAGAACACACGAAGCAAACGTAAAGCGAACACGGAGCAAACCTATTCAAAATACACGCGCACGACGACGTCTGCTCTAAGTTTGCGTCATGTTTGCTTCATCGTGTACTGCACGGGGTGCATCAGTAACTCATGACATTGTCATCCACTATCAGTCTCACTGCTGTAGATAGGGTTCTACGACAATCAACGATCACGAATTTACGATTGCCGCAGCTTGCAGAGATACATATTAGGCCTATATTTATTACCGTCATTAGTACAGGTAAGCTTATATTAAAAGTAGCGCGAATAACAAACTATTGCTGCAGAGGTCAGGCCTATATGACGTAATGCCAGATGTAAACAGAATTATTTTGCCCCGATGTATTTTACTGCACGCTGATATCGTTAATCAATAGGCCTACCTGGCCTACTGTCGTTTACCTGCAATCATAGGTGCCTAATAATATGTTGCCTCCGCCAAAGAATGCGGTCATGTTTTCGAGGCCTGTTCGTTTTCCCATTTGTGTACTTGTTCAAAAGTTTGTCCGCTGGACTTTTCAAAAAAAGTTTGTCAGACTTTGGTAAATTTCTGAAAGGTACAGTCTGCCCAAAGACGAAGTAGTAGCGATGGAAACCTCGACCCAAACAACTTTCAATGGACGTGCGTATCTACTATCTAGTCTGCCGTTTTCATCGGGTGCATCAGTATTCTCGTCAAAAATTTGAGATTTGTGATCGCTTTTTTGTTGCAATAATAATTGCATTATGCATGCAAAAATAGTGAAACTTAATCTCACCTGGCTATAAAGATCCGGAGACAAGATAAGCGATTCTGCAGTGATAAATCATAATATCCACGTTCATACAAAACCGAACATATCTTCATATAATATTATCGTCCAGTCGAGTAGTTTTGGCGATTCTTCAAACCACTACAGGTGCAAAACTGACACCTGAGACCAGGCCAGTAGGCTTGCTGCTTTCTTGGGCTATAAATTTACGTCAACGTTATGACTAACAGCGTAAACAGCGTTCTTTTGCTGCGGTCGTGTATGCTACTACTTACTACTCGTACAGATCTACAGAATAATAGCTCAGAAAACCAGCGCCGTGGGGCACACTGTCATGTACGCGTTCTTTACAGCTATATAGCTTTACGACCTCAGAAAGGGTAGCAGTTTGGACATATAATATACGGTATACGGTATAATCGTCATGGTTGTGTGAGCGTGCGGATTTAAGCTACCGTCGTGTGACGTGATGGGGCTGTGACACGTGTCGGAAGTGTTACGTTTCGGGAAGCTGTTGCTGAGGTATGCCGACCGTACCGCTGAAAGCCAGCGTCCAACTTCCAATCGCGGAAAGATAGCAGTTTTCCAGAGTGAGTAGACAGTCCCATACACGCCTACGGCGACATTGCTATATTGAACGTTACTGTCAACGCTAGGATACCATGCTGTAATTTGGCGCACGTGGGTGATGGCTGCAGGCAGCAACTTCGCATTCAAAATTGCGGCCAAACCACTGCAGACAGAGAAATAGTTACTGTTGACAGCTTATAGAAACTCGTCATCACCCCATCCAGTGGTACCATCGCCAACGTCCTACGACGTACCGTATAGCGACAATACATGCGTTACAAACAACGACAGACATACGACAAACAACACATTGTACCTACTTACAGCTCGACGTAACGGTCGGCCAAAAAACAATAGTGGACTCAAGCTCTCGGTCTCAGTGTATATCTTTGGACTTTTCTTGTTACGACGTATATATGCCTATATTGTGATGCCTTTATTTGCCGTTATTAATTTACCCTCAGTTTCTCATCTTGTCGTTAATTTTGTGCGTAATTGTTAGACTGGGGAGTCTAAGACAATTTATGAGTTTGCCATTTACATGATAGGGCGTACGGAGGCTCATTTTTTCATCACGCAATCTTGGACTACCGTTCTAAAAACGTGCTTTTTGACGGCTTTAAAAGCGAGTACAGAACGACGTAAATGAACTGAACTGAACTGGCACAATTTAGTTTTTGACGAAGTGGCATACGGCCCAGAAGGCCAACCCACCTGCTCGGCTGTTGGTCATTAGTTGACGCATACGTGCGCGTAGTCACGTAGTCACCGACGCCGTTGGACGGTGCCTACTATAATGCATTACTTCATACGTCGCTGTGTGCGCGCTTTGGCGTTTCTTCTAGCCATTAGCAAAACGCTCTACTGTTCGTCTCCGGCACTCTGTATAGCCTAAATGTGCTGAGGCGATTGATTAATTAAATTTTATGAATGACGCTTTGGCCGTCAAGGCTAACAGGGCAACAGCTTTAACGGCGGTAAACACCGTTCTATGGACACTACCACCGTATGACAGAGAGACATTTCATAGCGAGCAATTGCTGCAAAACAGCCGATTGCCGAGTGTGGTGGACTAAGATACCACTAGCTGCCGTTGCATTATATAGCGTTTAATCGAACAGATGGATGCGTTATTATTAGTGCAAAAATAAACTCAAAAGAAAAATATAACGATGTATTTTGCACAAAAGGCAGTATCGTTATTGACCGGTCTGACGAAACACCGCACTGGACTGCACCGGACGGTAAGGGTTAGGTTTAGGTTTATGGTTAGGTATAGAATGTGTGTTATGGTTAGGTTCAGAATTAGGGTTAGAGTTAAGGAAAAATATACCGCACCGATGCAGTGTTTCGTCGGACCCTAATTGACGACGTAGCTTATCAGCAGTAGCGGCGCCTACTCTTTGTAACGCGGGAAGCCAAACGAGGCAAAGCAATTATTTAGGCCTTATTATTTGTCAGGGGCCGACCAGACGGTGTATTTGTGGCCTGGAAAACTTGAATTTGTCTTTTCCCGTGGGTCGGGTGGGGTCGAAATCCGTTAAACATTTGACGGGTTGTAATAAATAAAACGGTAATATTTTAGGGCGATATTTTCTCGAAACCATTAAGCGAAACTGCTGCCGGTCTTTAGCAGCGAATGTGAATTCAAGTCTGTTGGCTATTTTGGTCGTAAAGGAACATATCATAAAATACCAGGAATCACCGTCTTGCTCTGATAAACATTCAGTAGCGGATCTGAAGGGCAGGGAGCTGGGAAAGCGGTTGCCCCTATTAACTGGATGCATCTTAAAATAAGTGAAAATTTTTCACGAAAATGCTTTGTTTTTGCATAATTTTTAAAAAAAAAATTAGGTAGGGGCACAGCCGAGCGCCGCTGTGTTCGAATGGGCAGCGTCACACATCCACTGCCCGAAAGGTCCCGGGTTCAACTCTAACTTTTTGCCATTTTTTTTCTTCTGTGTCGAAATTAATATTAACTTCTTGTGTCATACTACGGTGAGTTTTGCTGCTTATTCAGCAAATAAGGGTGAGGAACTTTACTTTTTCTTTCAGTGTAGATCAGGGGTCGATTTTTTGTCCGGGGTGACATTTCTGGTGGCCTTTTGTCCGGTGGCCTTTTGTCCAGTGGCCTTTTGTCCGGGATTTATTTCAGACTGTGCTGTCCCGAACGTCTTGTGTAAATTCTGGCATATTATCCGCAAGATTCTTTACGATAGAAAATAGCAGCTAGCGCCGTGGCTGGCGTTCACCTAACGGCTGAGTTGGAGATGATATGCGACATTGCGAGTGAAATAGTGATGGTACTGTCAAGAAATATAAACTGTGATACGCGAGCAGTTCGCGTTCCGGCGTCGCTCGATTTGTCCTGCTGAAACGAAAACCCGGAACTCAGCCGCACGGTGTCGCCTCTCGACGACGAACCTTCTCCTGTCTCAGCAAACAAACACAAAAGCAAAAATAATAAATAATTAGATTATATGCATTTCTAATCAAGTTGTAGTGTAGTTCGGCATCAGAGATGTAAGTCACTATAGTCATTTTTTCAGTTTTCAAATTTATTCTAGTACTTCAAATACGACATACAAATGGCAAGAATTTGTGATTGGTGAGAAGTTTCTAAACAAAGTCACAATAAATTACAACTGCCATTACCACATTAAAAAATAGCAACTTGATAGACTACAGTTAAAACTCAAAACGCCAGCTCACGACAATGAACAAGTGAAAAGCAGAATAAGCTGTGAAAAATTCTTTTCGTTCCTGCAGTTTCCGTTTTTGTTTTAAACTTCCATCACTGCATTTTTGTTGCAACCTCAAAAACAAGTTTTTGTTTGCTTTAAAGTTTTGCTGAAACAAAAACTATTTGAATCTAGTCTTATGCTCAGTGGCGGGGGTTAACTATAATCTTATTCAATTAAACTTCAAATCAAACTATCCATACTTGTAAAAAGTAGTTAATTTTTTACGCTAACCAAAAATTGTTTTAATAATCCCCTTTCCCTCGAGACTTTTGCCAAACTGTAGCTGTAAAAACACATAATTTTACGCCTAAGAATAACAAGTCACGGAAAAAAATTACGTCGAATGAGAGCGACTGATTGTCTCTTGGCTGCAATGCCGTTTTCGGCTACCAGAGTGTATCGACGGAAGCTGGCGGCGTGTGCTTGTCTCATGAACAACTGGACCTCCAGCACACCGTCAGTACGATCCTGTCATCATTAAACATCGAAGCATTTATTGCACTTTTTTTTCCTACAATTTCACAACGTCGTAACGTGCCCGTCTGTCCGTCCGCCTGTCTCTCTTTCGTCCCGTACTGGCTAGTGACTCGAAAACAAATAAGCTAAAGCGTAGAAAACAAGAAAAGTCCTGCTAACGCAAACGGGAACGCGCAACAGCGGTGCATCCACGCCTCTTGACGTCACTCTAGGCTACTGAGTTTTCTGACAGTTGATTGACGCAGTTCGCTTTCTGAGTTCTGTTCGGATAATATCGCTGTAATAAAACCGAGGAAAATTCTACAAAAACTGCCTTATAATTGTCTGCAGAAGCAGTCTTACAAATACAACGTATCATGCTTCGATTTACCTCAAATAACTGCGCTATATCAACTTGCTTCATCATTGTCTTCGTACAGTTTAATAACAACTTTCGTCTGACCCACTCTCAACATTCTACACTTCGCCACGGTCGCCATTTCAACACTAATTAATTAATAAATATTGAATAAAATCGTCTGTTAAAACATCATAATGACGTAATAAAAAACGTAAACATCTCCGTATCCTATAGGCCAAACGGGATGAATTTCACGTTGCGCAGTTTCTTACGAAAGTTGCAGGCGCATTAAAATTGTAGTGGCTTTTTTGCACGCAAAGTTCGTTAACTTTTGGCACGGTACTGTACCATGACGAGTGTCCAGTACTCGTTGACGACTTGCCCCTCGCTGACGGTCGTTCCGTTGTCATCGATGACCCAATGCAAACGCATTACCTGGGGCTTCGCTCGAACCTCGCACCGAACAAACACGTTACGTTCACCGCGAGCCGCCCAGCTGTCCGTACACGATATCACCGCGGAGTCTGAACGCAAAATATAGCACTACAAGCCGAGTTATAGCCCATTTTATCCCAAACTTCGTTGCCATGGCAACAAGGGTCAGTCCGGCGTGAATATAAATGTTAAATCGGCTGACCCCCGACAATTCCACCCTAGAACCAGCCAGTCACCCATCCAAGTGCTAACCACCTGACTGAACGACTACAGCAAAAGTTGTGCATTTAAAAAAAACATAAAATTTAGAATTTTCCCACACTTTCAAATTTGTCGTATTTTATTTTTTCGAAAAAAATACCTATGTCCTAAAAGGACGATTAAACTCCAAACGCCACTATATACAGCACCGACTTAATGCGGTTGTGTGTCCATAATGCGAAGGCTGGACAGTCTGAAGACGAATACTGAAACAAGCATTTCACCAACTTTAACCCAAACCTTACTTTTAGTTGAGACGAAACGTGGAGATTGAGTAAACGTCTGTAAAAGTGTATCGGAAAAACCCTCAAAACTTTCGGACTATCGACCCTTCGAATTGTCGAGCTGCCGCCATTAATATTAAGTACTATTTCCATGAAAAACAAACCGCACACAATGTCATCAGAAGGTCAGCGTGCACCACTTCGAAGTACCTCCTTCTCCTTGGCACTTTAGTTTCTTTCGAAATTCATGCGCTGTGTGTACAACTATAAGTAAGTAAATTATTGTTTACTTCTATCCCTGTTTATGCCTGATTTTCAGTAATAGTTTTTTCATGTAATCTTTAGTAAATGTTTTTTTTTATTTTTTATTTTTTGGATTTTATTTCAATGTCATTGGTACTGGTATTAGTTTCAGTCACTTCTGCGTATACGTTTGTTATGTGCTTGGCTTATTAAATAAATAAATAAGCGTACAGTGCACGATGATCTGTGCGGTGATCGTACGAGCCGGCAGACCGTTGACTACAGCGCTACAACGAACTTGTGCCCCGTCGTCATGAGTGTTCGTACTGAAACTAGACGTACCGCGCTCGGTGACCCTTTGTACCACTCTCAGACCGGGCCGACCGCCGACCGTCACCCACCACGATTCCGACAGATCCAGCTGCCGGACCGGTAGACCCGACGATACCTGTAGCAGTGAGCTAATGCAACGACTGTATATAATACCCCGTTAACACGATCGAGCAACCATCAAGCAAACGTCGAACTGACACGGTATTCAATATACACCTGCTCGACGTATGCTCGATGATTGCTAGCATTCATCCAGCTAGCTCATCGAGCTATGGTAATTAACATGCTAATTAGGAGGGCGAGCGGGTTGTAATTGGAAGGCCTATATAACACGTGATCAGCTGTGGGCTAAACCTAGGTCTACACTTGAGCCAGGGGACGGGGTTCCATCAAGCCTACTTGATGTTTGCTCGATGTCTGCTCGACGTTTGCTCGATCGTGTAAACAGGGTGAAAAGGCACGTGACATAACTGAACTGAACTGAACTGACACGGTTCAGTTTTTACGCGCGAAAGCAGAATGCTTCGCGCGTCTTTGCCATCGTCTGGGCGTTCGTCCGTCCGTCTGTCTGTCTGTCACACTCGTGAGCTGTATCAAAACGGTGCAAGCTAGGATCACGAAATCTTCACTGTGGGCTGCCCCAAGGTCTCTAGTTTATCGTGACAAAATTTCGTGTCACTGGGTGTAGGGTCGAACGAGAGCGTCAAAGAGGGGTACCCCCCCCCTAAAAAGACGTCATTTTGCCGTTATTGGCTCGAATAATGTGAAAACGGTTGCAGATAGGTACACACATGCTGCTTATCACACCAAGCACTGGTGACAGGCTTTTTGGATTTATCAACATCGATGACCTTGAACGACCTTGAACCCCTCAAAAAGAGGTTTTTAGTGAATTTTTTGCAATTTTTGGATGCAGCGCACATTTCAACACCGAATTGCGACGAAATGGCTGGAAATAGACCAAGACAACCTGTGCATAAAATTTTCAGCATTGAACGTAGATTTTAGTAGTTTAAGTCCCGACCCCCTAGGTTCAAGGAGGCCGGCGCAGGCGGGCATAAAAGACAGCTACTCCCCTAAAAAGTGGTTATTTTACCTCAATTATCTCGTGTAGCGTAAACACGGTTGCAGATAGGCACAGACATGCTGCTTATCATAACAAGCACTAGTGACAGGCTTTTTAAATTTATCAACATCGATGACCTTGAATGACCTTGAACCCTAAAAATAATATTTTAATGTGATTTTTTGGCGATTTTTGGCTGCAAAAGAGTCAATTACGACGAAATGGATGGAGATACACTACGATTAACTGCGAACAGGAACTGCTAGAGGCTTTCGCGCGTCTCGTGAGCTTTGCTCAAATTACTTGTTGACAAACTAAGCAATAAACAAGCAAGGCGAGTCTATTGGTCATTAACTGACGCGTACATTAGCGTAGTCACGTAGGCCATCGACGCCGTTGGACGGTGACTACTGCAATGCATTATTGTCTGCCCATTGGTTTATTCGTCAAAAACTAAACCATGTCAGTTCAGTTCAGTTACGTCGCTTTGTACGCGCCTTAAAGGCAACAGTTCGTCCGCAATAACAATTTCCCTAAAAGTATCCCCATTTTCATTCAGCATCCACGGGCATAGATGTTTTTATTCCCTTTTCCACGGGAATCCCATATTTATGGGCAAACCAATTTTTCATGCATATCTCTAATCTATCACAGGCTGAACGGTAGTTCAAGCCCTGTGTTAACGGCGACTTCTCTTTCTTATGGGAAAGCCAAAAATCCGACCCCCCACAGAATCAAAACCCCTGATCTGATTGAAATAAAATTTGGCACGGTTGATTACGTCGGCGAGATGACCCCTCATGCAAAATTTCATGTAAATCCCTTTAAGGGGGGGTTCCCGGCAAATGGGTGAAATATACGCAAAAATTTTTATAGCCATATACCTTTTTTTTCTTCAACTCACCTACAGGT
>Ga0209367_1003513_pt1 | contig 21345 bp, 19 predicted proteins | sample WorMetLIZISLAND2_FD_187412 | JGI IMG/M metagenome (GOLD analysis project Ga0209367, IMG submission 187412) | Marine gutless worms symbiont microbial communities from Max Planck institute for Marine Microbiology, Germany - Olavius geniculatus... ...
AGGGTGTAGATTGCGCAGTGAAAAATAGTGGGGAAGTAAAAATAGGGGGAGGAGGTTGTCAAAGCTGAAAACTAGAAAATAGGGGGAAAATTAAAAAATAGGGGGAATTTTTGTTAAAGGTGCAGGTTTAGAAAAATAGGAGGGGAAATAAAATATAGAGGGGGAAGTTTTGTTAAGGGTGTAGATTTTGCAGTGAGAAATAGTGGGGAAGTAAAAAATAGGGGGGATTTTCTGATCTACAATCTTATCAAAAATCCCCCCTAGCGACCAGATACAGGGATAGAAGCCACTGAGCTTACAGTTAGATTAGAAAACTGTTTCCCGCAAAGATTCAGTATTTCGTTGAATGTGAATGTGCATGTGCATGTACAGATCCCGCTGGGTTGCTGCATTTATTTGTTGGTGAAGTACAGAATGGAAACGTGCTGGTCAAGATGGAGTTGCTGCCAAAAGTTACTGGCAAGTGACCTTGTGAATTCTGTAGAGATTGTTATTCCGTGTGGGATTCAGGATTGCCGAAAATGGCATTGGCAAGGATCCCGGGATTCAGGATACAATCCCTATTGTCATTATGAGAGTCAAATCTTTGAATCAGCCTGGGGTGTAAGTCGTTCATGCAGTAATTACTTTATTTCATTAATTTTCTGTCATGTGTCAGTAATCTTGGACTGGTATAACTTGATACAACTTAACTTTTTTAAAACGTTTTTTTGTAACTTGATGTGAAAACAGCTATTTACCACACTGTTGTTACTCGATGTGTTACGTGCATTATGCAGAATTGGTGAACCGTGTTGGGCCAGATCGGCACGGACTGCTAACATTAAAAGTGCTGCCGCTCGTCTGGCATTTACTCGAAAACCAGTCACGCTCGCCGAATGTATATGGACAGCTTCGCCAGCCTACCAGTGAACTGATAGAATGCGTCTCTGCCCAGCTGGATGATGACATTTCTGCATATGCACATGAAAGGCTGTCCAGTCAAGCATACCAGCTTCTGGATGAACTCATGGATAACATTCAACAATACCATTAGGTACCATTGTAGCTGTTGTTACGGTTAAGCCAATATTGGTCAATAATTAAAATAATAATGTATGTGCAAAATATCTCGAAACGTTGCAGTTTTGACATTATATTTCGAAGGGGTGTTCTCTATTTTTCCAAAACACTGATGAACTTTGAGCCCTACATTACCGGGTGTAGCAATGCATTTATTACCTAACTAAATCAAACAAAAGCAACACGAGTTTGAATTTTTTTTGAAGAGTGTATAACCTAAACTCAATTTGACACTTTCTGACGACATAGCTTACTGGTAAAAACAGAGCACAGAACTAGTGAAAATTGCTGACAATTGGCATGACATAATCTTTACTAAGTATTATGCAGAATTTTTTCCAATTTAAATTTTCTTGCAGAAATTTCTACCAGCCTTAATGTATGGAACTAATGTTTTTTTGCATCGCCAAGACTTTCTTCACGTGCTGTCAAGTTTGACATTTTCAGCATTTCTAGATAACGTCCATAAAGACATGTCCATAAAGTGAGCAGTATCTTGTGGTTTACCTAGCAGATTGCTGCATAATATTACTGTTTTACAAGCACTTGACATATTGTTTTCTGGTTTTTTAGGAGCGATTTTCTTTGATAGCAATTGTTTTGTTATGAACATAGACTGACAATCAGTTATATGACTAATACAGTGCATGTGAACATTGATGGAGGCTGGTGTAGCCGACAAAATTGTTCACTAATTATTAGTGTATTATGAATTATTATGGCAACAGAATTTTACAGGGTGGCCCAAAAAAGTAAGCTATTGCATTTTTACCATATCTTTACTAAATATTGACCATTTTTCACAATTATTTTACCAGTAGACTGTAAGATATTTGCTACTCAGTGGCATGCACACCACACCTATTGTGTCGCTACTTTACCTTGTAAAACAAATAGTCCAAAACCAACAATTTCTACAGATCTGCAGGTCTAATGGTAATTATTTAAAGTGTTTAACTGTAATGTTAAATATGAGCTATAGTATGTGTAAAGAACAATAGAAAACATATTAAACATCTTTTTGAATAATTTGAACTGTTTTTTTTTGCATAAATTTTCAATGTACATTAATGCTGGTTGGCGGCTGCAATCTTGCTCAGCAAACTGCATGAGCAAAATTGTATTTCGATCGTGCCGCCCTACAAGCTGTGCACTATTTTGCTGAAAGATGAAAACTTACTCTGTAGCTATATGTAAACATTTTTGGCACTTACTCTAATTCATATTTAACATTTTACTTAAATACTTTAAAAATTACCATTATACCTTCTGTCCATCTGTAAATATTGCTGGTTTTTTATATTTATGTTTTACAAGGTAGTGTAGCAACATAACAAGTGTGGTGTGCATGCCACTGAGTAGCAAATTTCTTGCAGAGTCTGCTGGTGAAAAAATGTGAAAAATGATCAATATTTAGCAACGATATGGACAAAATGCAATAGCTTACTTTTTGGGGCCATCCTATATATTCACATAGCATTATCATATAGATTGTGCCCTGTAGTTTCTTAGCTGAATAGCACGATATATATATAAAGAAGCTTATAACATAACAGTTGAGTTACTGTTAGTTACTTATGGGAAAAATTATGTAAAACTTACTTCATTTGTGCTTGAATGCGTGTACCGTACTGCAGAATCAGTGATGTGGCATCTAGCCTTGTTTTAGACTATTTACCGAGTTGTGTCGGCTTTATGCAGCCAGTGGCGCATTTAAAAACGTGTAAAGGGTGGGGGCTCTGCTGTACATATTTTTGGTTAGACATGATTTAGCCCTTCCAGCCTGCTAGTTTAAAAAAAAGTTTTTGTTAAAAGAATTTTATCTCTTTGCAAACAAGAGGAAGCAGGTACAAGGCCCTTTAGTATGCCACTGCTGTAGCTGGACTGTAATATATTTTATTTTAGGTCTGATTATGTGAGACGTTAAGTATTAATGTTAAAGCAACAAAAACCTTTTGTTGAAGTATTTCGTTGTATATAATGGTGAAGCAATGCAGTGAATATATGTACACTTTTTGTACCTGCATAACTCATACGGTGCGTTATGTATAGTCACTAGTCAGGCAGAGTAGTTTTAGAAAGTTGTCACGTTTTGTACCAGTATTAGCTCTTCGTGCCACATTGTACTTGCTGTGTTCTGTGAAGATTGCGCACTAGAACTGAAATGTGTCTAGGTGTTTTTTTTTCAATTACTGTAAAACTTTTATTACAGGTACCCGGCTCCCACTAGAATAGCTGCACTAGAAACCTTGGCTTGTAATAGGCATCCAGCATTTATTATATCTTTTGCACGGTGTTTCATAAAAAGACACCTTTTTTGTTTCTTTTATAACTCAGTCGAATGGCAATCAGTTTACATGAAATTTTTATCTGATGTAGCTGAAGAAATACTAATTCAAAATATTTCAACAAAATGTGACCATTAGTTAAATACTTTTTGCTAGTCATGATGTAATGCCGACGTCGTGTCGCAAGTACAAACTGGCTTGTCTCAAATGGTTCTGTCAGTTGCTACCCTGCTTCGATGGTGAACTTCATCTTGTTCACTGATGAAAAATGTTCATCGTATCAGAAATAAGCAAAACTCAGCTCGCAAGCAGTGCGTGTGGTGCACTGTCTTGCTGGAAGGCGTAAAGTTAAGCTATCCCCACAAGTGTGTGAAAGTGATCATTTTGGGCGTGTTTGTGGCTACAACGTTAAAACTGCAACAGTTTGTCGTCAGTAAACCAGATAAAGTTCGCCATCTACGCAGGGCAGCTATTCAGCAAGTCTGTTAGCCAGTTTGAACTCGTGACCAACTATGACGTCAGCATTACGTCACCACTAGCACAGAATATTTAACTAACAGCCATATTTTGTCCAAACAGTTTGAATTTTGTGCAAACTGATCATCATCTGACTGAATTATGAAAGAAAGAAAAAGGGTGCATTTTTATGAAACACCATGTAGAAACCCGGCTTGCACATAAAACATTGTAAACTTGCCACATTAAATTTTTCCCGTATATAAACACTGCGTGAACACTACGAAACACATTAGCATTTCATTTTGTTAAAACAGTAGTTACTTCAAAAGTCCGTCATAAGACACAGCCATTATCATACCCAATAAGTAATTTGGACAGTCTGCTTATATTGCAGACCTGGCTTGCATTAAAACAATTAACCTAAAACAGCCAGCGTGTATTAGAAGTTTTACATATGCACTTTTTGTTGTTTTAAAATGCTGTACATAATTATGCCACTTTATGTAGGCACAACATTTGCCTCTATCTTTGCCTATATACACAGCTCCATAGTCAGTGGGCGTCGTGGCAGAGGAGGTTAGAGGGGGGCATTTCAGGGGGGCCACTGCCCCACCCTAAATTTTGGGCAGTCACAAAATTGTTGGAAAATCTTCTTGTCCGAATATTTTCATCCAAATTGCTAAATTCAGGGCAAAAAACCCACATTTTGCGGGGGAAATTTTGAAATTCTGAGCACTGTTGGAAATTTGCACGTCCTTCGGAAATTCAGAGTGTATGTCAAAAAATTGCAACTTCCTGACCCGATTACTTTTTTTAAATCCACGGCGGCACTGCCCATAGTAGAAATGTTGTTCAGGTGGTGTAGTATTAGAAAAGTTATCTGTGCTTATTGCACACGACCAATTCATACTTGTTACTGTTATTTATCTTGCATAATTATATTTAACTGTATTAATAAGTCATTTGTGGTATTATGCAAAAAGATTTACATCGCAATACTGTATATTTCTGATGAATAACGTTTTGATTTACAATAACATCAGTATTTGCCAGTTTGTAATAATTGTGCTCACAGTATCAAGTAATATGGTATATTGGTATTAACATGTATAATTTGTTTGGAATGTATCAGTATCACATCATTTGGTAAAACATAATGCGTAATATGCTAATAGGCTTTAGTTTTGAAGTTCATGTTCCTAATAACCGGTCTCCTGGTAACACGTTGCAATCGTTGCATGCTATTCTTTGGTGTTGCAATCAGTATTCAATGGCCAAAGTCAAACTGAAGATGTCGAGGAACTTTACTTCCCTTTCCTTCCCTCTCTCCTTTCCCATCCTTCCTCCCCTCACTTTAAATACAGCTACTGGGTCTGGGGCAGAACTGTAAGCTCCCCAGCTGGGTCTGGGGAGGAGCCCAGCAGAAATAGAATTTGCTTAGCCTCAGAATCTGACGTCTGGTAGCACCAATTTTTCCCCGAGAGTTATTGACTAGGCCTACAGTGTATGCATTTTTCTAATACCTATTACCATATAATGCAGTACGTCATACACGACTTTATGAATTATTCAGACCTAATTTCAGCATGCGATCAACTCTTTGTGGGGCAACTGAAAGGAGGCAGTGCACAAATGCAGTGCCCCCACATTCCCCATTATTCTGACCACTGATTGCATTTAACAACCTATAATTAAGGCCCATAACCAGACTTTTCTAAATGTGGGGTTTACTCTTAATTACCGGGCCGCAAAGCAGCCCTCCTAAAACCCATCCAGAGTGTCTGGGGAGAGCTGTAAGCTCCCCCAGTATGATCAAGGCTCAAGGCAGAATCCCAGCTGCAAATGCATTTTTTGGAGCTTTTTGAGCTTGAAAATTACATCTGGTGGTGACGTTTTTTGGTTATTTTTAATCAATACTTTACAGTTCCAGCTGATGGGAGGGCAGGTTTGATCGAAGCCCCCTTGGCTATGAGCCTACGTATATCAAGGATAGGATCGCAAAACATGGTATCTATAGTTTTCTATCAAAACATCCCAACTACAAAGTTCTTCAGAAATTGATTTAACACTAAATGCCAAAATGTTAAATACTCATCGTATTACAAAAATGGAACATGGCAGGCAAATGCACAATATGCTATTTGGTAACAGACTGTAAAAAAAATTTAAAACACTGAAAAAATGCACTGTGTAGAAAGCTGTTTCAATTTTCTTAAAATGCCATCAACAAAAAATAGGTTACGTTTCGCCATTATGCCATGAATACGCATTATGTAATAACAAGAAAGGCGGCCATCTTGAGCTCATCTCGACATTCTGTTGGCACGTAACTGAACTAAACATAACATGACAATACTGATACAGAGCAAGAGCTGCCGTCGATGTTTAATAAACCCAACTTCAGTGTTACACGCAACAAGAGAACATTGCGATTTAGAGTCACAGTACATATTAAATCACATCGAGAAGTGGTGGTTGGAATATTCTATCAAAGGATTTTTGGCAGTATATCAACAGTGAACATACTGATGCTGGGAAAACCAGTCCGTCCACAAACCTGAAAATAGAAAACAACAGCAGCAGCCAACAGCAACCAGAACATCCTATACCATACCAAACCAAACACAAAACTGTTAAAAATACAAAAACACAACTACACCATGGGCCATAAAAACGTGGCATTTTACTTTTGTCCATATCTTTGACAACTGTAGACCGATTTTCAAAATTCTTCCACTGTCACACTCTGCAGACAATTTGTATTAATGTGATTATTATATATCCCACCACACCATAAATGCGTCTCTACACTACCGTGTGAAACACAAATGTAAGGAAAAAAACTAACGATAATTACCAAACCTTTAGGTAAATGCTAAAACACTTCAAACATTGTATTACACGAGATTGTGTTAGACCCACACATTTTAGTGTTATAAAGACTATTGCAATATTGGTCTGAAGTGTTTTATTTTTTCATTAACTAAAATGTTTGTTATCATCGTTATACATTCATATTTCATTTATACTTTTCAAGGTAGTATAGACACATTTATGGTGTGGTGGGATATATAATAACCAAATTATTGCAAATTGTCCGCACAGTATGCCGGTGAAAAAATTTTGAAAATCGGTCAATAATTGGCAAAGATATAGAAAAAAGTAAAGTGTCACGTTTTTTGGCCCACCCTGTATAAAGTAACATGCAAGCCATATAGGCATAACGACTAATGAGCTGCACGATCACTTGTCATTTTTTTGCAGTTCACCGAACTCAATGGTCTTCTTTTTTCCCGTTCAACGTTGTAACGTCTTCTTTTTTTTACAGTTGTTTCTGTACGCCGACCGAGGTCATCTTTTTTCCAGTCGGGCACACGTAGCTGAGCGCGGAGCTCAGTACGGCGAGTAGTAATACGATCGACGTGGTCTGCAAAATCACACACATCTCACTTGTTGTATGATCTCACATTCATAGTGCTATCAGAACGGCAAGTTGTACTTACATCTGCAGAACCACTGCTATGGATCATTATCGGTTTGTCTAAACATCACACATCACCACAGATCAGCAGAGACGGCATATAATGTTTGTTTTCAAACTTTAGATCAATATATGGCATCCCAGCATTAAGGTTGAGGTTAGGGTCAAGGTTAGAATTAGGGGTACGGTTAAGGTTGGGGTTAGAATTTCTGGTAATCTGTTGTGCCATACATCGATCTAAAGTTTACAAGCTTGAACAATTTTCGCCATCTCGGCTGATTTGTGATGACCTGCGGTTGATTTGCGGATTGATCTGTGGTGTTTAGGCAGACCCGACCATCAATGATTATCAATGAGCCAAAACGCGTGATTATGTCGTAACATCTGTAGAGCAATGCCAGTCCGTGTCTCGGCCTTGAGTCAAATTTACATGCATGTCAAATAATTTAACAATAACATTACTAAAAATACTCTGAAAGACCTAACATCACTGTGATAAAAGCAAATTCTGCAAATAACACAGCAAAGCAGAGGCAGCGCCGATTTTACAGCAGACAGGTTGCCAAAGAATTCCATGACTTAATACCCAAGAAGCTACTGAATTATGGCTTTTTCGCCTCTTTACTGGTTCGCCCCCTGGCTCTTTCGCCCACTGGCTTGAGGCGAATCAACCAGGCACAGGGGGCGAACAAGCCAGGGGGTGAAGTGAAAAAGCCAGACACCTACATCTGCAACATCATCAGCAGGGCTTCAGCTGTGTACATGAAGTATGCTGAGGAAATGTATGCCCAAGCAAAAATAATACAGGTTAAAGGTGATGTTATAGCTCTTAATGGAAGCCATTCCAGAGCTACGGAGCGTCACCTGCCGTATGGGATCCCACAGTGTTACCTGCCACCCAACACAGGTGAACGCGCCCCGTCTTAACCCCAGCCAGATAGGCTGGTACTCGATTTACCTACCATGCAGGGATGAAAGGCTGAGTTGATCTAGGCGGCTGGTTACATACCGAGATGGTTTACCTGCCCACAGGCAGTCACCCATCCATGTACTAACCCGGCCCGGCGTAGAGTAACTTCGGTGATTGGATGAAATGTGTTACTGCTACGTCACGCCACCAACCTAAAATAACGCACTAGTTTTGTTGTTTATGCAACAGTGGATGTGGGAGGTAGTGTCTGTTGTCATCTCAAGCATATAACGCATCAAACAAACTTATTTTTAACTAACTTCGTCGAAAAATGCATGATGATAAATAACTGGATGGGCATCAACCACTACTGTACAAGCACTTGACTTTGCAGTTCCTAACATGAAGACGATTTGTGAAAAAGTGACACCTAGTCAGAGCCATCCCCCTAGTTAGCTCAGCCGCAGCGCACACAGCATTATCCTGATGAAAATCTGCATTGTAGCGTAGTAAAATAAATGAATTCAGGACTTTCACATGAATGCCAAAGTAATTACAGTGTTAACTACCTAGGCTTCACGTAATCTTCATGTATTAATCATCTGTAGCACCATAATTGATATCGTAACATCAATTCCAAATCTTTCACAAAGGAATATGTTCCAATCCCCATAACCCATCGTAATGATCAAGCATGCATTAGATTATCAGGTAAAAGGCCTTGCCTTCTTTGACAGAAATATTAGAACACAAAAACAAATATATGACAAAGTAAAAATTTCCAAATAATTTAGTATATCTGTTTGCTTGGAGTGTGGTTAACACTCATGCTGTAAACTGGTGTCAAGCCGAAGGCGAAGGAAATGGGAGATTAGTGCTGCCCTGTGGGAATTATGGCTTCAGAAGGAACTTAAATTTTCCCATTCAGAAATAATTTGAAAAACGAGGCAAGTCTGCCAGAGTTTTAACCTGAATCTGCCGCCTCGTGGACGCGGAGCGTAGCCGTAATGGTAAGACGAGCGCGGACGAAAGCGGCTTCGTGGCGGTCTGTTGGTTGAGGAAATTCCCGGCCTGTTGGTGCGCTTCGTCGTCACCTACACGTCCAAAGACAGATCGATCTCAACACATGGACAACCTCAACTCACTCTTGGTAACTAAGCACCACAAACTATTTACTAAAATAGTTTCCACAGTTGCAATAATCAGCAATTCAAATCTTTCACAGCTGCGGAAATTACAGATTACTCAATATTCGTGCAATTTATCATAAAAAATTTGACAGATTAAAAAATAAATAAAAATTTTAATCTTTAAAGTGTCGATTATAGTCAAGTCAGTAAAACATTACAAAGTAAACTAGATACAGTGACATCACGAAAAGCATCTGAAATTGTCTCAGTCATCTGTTTTCCAAGAAAAGTCAACATTACAGACTGCTTACAAGACAGGGTTAAAACACTTAATAACTGTGACAGATTACAGCTTGATAACTGAAAAATTTGTTAAACAAGAAAGTTGCATCTGCTGTGGCAATTACCATCGTTAGATTCTGTAAATAAATGACTAATAATCCCTAATTCCTGTAAAGTTAATTATTTCATCATTATCACCTCTAAAACCTCACTGGCAAACAACTGGTGAATTCGTAGTTGTTAGCAACAACGATCTTGCTCAGAAATGAGATACAACTCATACAAAAGTCGTAAGTCTAACATGTGAAAAGCATCATTCCAAGATCGCTTTTTGACAGTAATAATACAGTACTTGCTATACACAGTGGGCCATAAAAAACGTGTCACTTTACTTTTGTCCATATCTTTGCCAATTATTGACCGATTTTCAAAATTCTTGCACTGGCACACTCTTCGGACAATTCGCAATAATGTGATTATTATATGTGTCACCGCGCCATAAATGTGTCTCTACACTACCTTGAAAAAAATTAATGAAATATACATATATAAACATAATAACAAACATTTTGATAAATGACAAAAAAATTTCAGACCAACATTGTGATGAATGATCTGTACGCCACTAGACTTTATAGGTCTAACACGTCTAATGTCATATGAATCATTCAGTGCAATGTTAATCTAAAATGTTTTTTCATTTACCTAAATGTTTGTCATCATACAGCTAGTTTTATCTTACATTTATATTTCACAAGGTAGTGCAGAGATGCAGTAATGGTGTGGTGGGATATATTATAAGCACGTTATCGCAAAAATGTTCCGCAGAGTGTGCCAGTGAAAGAATTCTGAAAATCAGTCAATAACTGGCAGAGACATGGACAAAAGTAAAGTTGCACATTTTTAATGGACCAAAGTGTATATTACTTAGCCTACCTTGATCTGTCTGCCTCTGAACAGCGACTCATCGAGCGCCATAGCCAGTTCCACGCCTTCCTTCTCAGCAAACTCCATATATGCAAATCTATGCAATATCAACCACACACGTTCTATAACAACCACACAGTACCCGGTGCAAAATATCCTAGTTAACAAAAAGCCCTGCTGTTGCTAAGATAGAAAACCGTACTGGTTGTCAGTGACCTTCAAGGTCATCCAAGGTCGATGATTTTCATTTCATCTAAAAGAGCGTATGCCATTTCCTATTAATTATCAATAGCAACCTTGGCCCTATCTCTCACCATTTCCGAGATATGACCAGTTTTCAATTGAATTTCCCAATCCCGTCCATTCAACCTAAAATTTGAAAATGTTCCCCTTGCAGTAGATCACTGAAATTTAGCATGCTTGAATTTAAGACACATAGAAAATTATTTGCGTGAAGAATTTTCCCCTAAGACCTACCTACTAACCAGGGTAAATCTGTTACAGACGGACAGACAACGACGGATGACAACTATGCCATAGCTCGTCCATTACTTAAGTAGGGTCAGCTAAAACATGCCAAATAAGATATGCAATTATCTGTAGCACTGCCAGTAGAAGCCTGTTTTTGCTGATGTGAAACAAAATGAGAATGTATGGCACAAGACAAGAATTCCAGTCCCAACAAGTGTTTTAGTCCTTAATGTAAGCAACAGTGGATAAATCTGTTCAACTCAATTCAACAACATTCTGGCCAACAACATGGAACAACAACATCAGTATAACAACAACTATAGCGTAATTTATTTATATTCACTTACTGGCATGACTGTTTTTCCCTATTTTAATTCATTTGACAGTCTGCTGAAAACACAGAAAGCATCAGCATATATGTGAATACTAGCAACTACCGATTTACTTCCAAGCACAACTAGAATGACCTCAGCAAATCAAATGCCGTACTAAGCTAAAAATAAATGCGAATGTCATAAAAATGATGACCAAGTGAATAAGTTGTTACAAGTCTAAAGGTCGCCAAATAGCGATCACAAAAGTGAATGATATTCACAAATTGTGACAAAGATAAAAAAAATGCTAACCCCTTTGGGTGTCCCGTGAACTTGTCACAGAGAATGGTCACTCGACTGACGGCACCACAGCCATGGAAATGAGCCTCTAGCTCTTCGGCTGTTGACCCGTAGTCTACCTGCAACAACATAGCACACAACGTTAAATCAGGGCAACACAAAACATTACATTTTACAATATTCTGCAACTATTCTTCACAACAAACCAGATTTAAGCACTGCTATAATAGTTGTCAAAATTATACCATCTGATAACAGGAATATGCAAATCTGTCAATGACACACTAAAAACCAAACCGACTGCTATCTCAAGCAGTATCTGCACAACATTCATGTATAACTAGTACACTATTCTTGGTTTATGTTAACCAGTTTATTTTTACACTCACTACAATTCAGAACTCTAGCGGATTCAGACAAGGGCCAAGTCAGCTAAGCCCCTCCCCCTTTGGGTGATGGACAGACGCCCTCACTGTACTCCAGATAAGTGAATTCTGAAAGCTTTTTAGCTTCTGAGGGCTTTGCCTCCCAGACTCCTCACCAGGGCTCCGCCCCTGGACCCTGCTGGGGGACTCTGTTCTGCAGACCCCCTGCACTGCCTCCTCGTTTTTCACATCCTGGCTACAGCCCTGAAGCAGGTAACTTACAGCAATGCATCGATCGAGAGAGAGAGCGATATATATAATATCTCTCTCTCTCTCTCTCTTCAAACACGTCATGAAAGGCATGTTAGAAAAGAGATATAATGTTCGATGCATCCCTTGCAAAGATGATACGAAATCAAAAATCAAATAGTGTAAGCAGCCGACCTGAAGTTATTCAAAATGATTGCCAACAGTGGCTTTCTCACAGCTTTACTCTTCGACCGGGGCTCCGTCCCCAAAAGCGCTCCCCAGATCCCCTAGCTGGTTTAAGGGGGACTACTTCTTAGGGCAGGGAAGGGGGAAAAGGAGAAAAAAGAAAAGGAGAAAGCATAAAAAAAGGGAAAAGAGAAAAAGGAGGGAAAAGGAAAGGGAGAAAGGAAGGAGAGGGAAAAGGAGAAAAAGGGAAAGAATGAGAAGGGGACTGGTTCCCCTAATGCAAACTCCTGGATCTGCCCCTGCAGAAAGCAGCAGTGGTAGTCACAATCTTGTTACAGCAGAAACAAACAACATACATTGCCGATCCAGATTGAACGAGCATCAGCATCAAGCTTGTCTTCAACAGACGACGTGCCTGCAAAATATTGTCAAATCATTTCTACTGCAGAAACTATACCAGTCACTTTGCAAATGCTTCAGGCAAAAAGCTTTCATTTGAGCAACCTTGCAAGGTGTTGTTGCTACAGGATATTGTTTAGCTAAAGACAAACTCATGTCTCAAAAGTAAAATAACAATAATGCAATAATGCTGATAAAACAGACTGCATCTACATACAAATGAGGGCACTAAGTGAGAGGGAGAGGGGGGTGGAAAAAAGCTGCATGGGGTCAGCAATGGCATCGAATTCACATGGCCTGCCTACAGTTATTCTGATATCTGCAACAGAATGGCTACAAATAACTGACAAGCCGAAGATGATCCTGCTCAGCAAAATGCTATTCATGTACAATCATAAGTCTAACATGTTGGAGACATCACTGCAAGATCATAGTGTACGACAAAACTGAATATCATGAGACATGATTAACTCCACACGCAAACCTGCTATTTGTCATGGATATTTAGCAATCACACACTGTAGGTCTTAAAAGAAAGCACTTAATGTACACTGTGTCCACCAGAAATGGTACATCAAACTCAATAGACACATTTCGGTGCGGTGGAATCTTTGATGACAGTTTAATCGCAAATTTTGCAGAGTCTGCCAGTGAAAGAATTTTAAATATTGTTTTCTTTTCGGGCAAGGGTATGTTTCACATTTGTAACTGAAAGGTCCGATCCAATTTCCAGTGATGCTTAGAGACCGCGCAGCGATTTGAATCAAAGAATGGAGAACTCACTTAGCGCTGATGTTGAACTTCGGTTCATTTGTTTTTCAACCTCATTCTGCATCTGTCGAATTTTCTCTGCTTCCTCTTCCATTTCTCTCACTCTTGCCTTTATTGCTTCCAACTCCTGAGCGAACAACAAACAGTGCAATTACCACTGATGGCCGATTTTTGAACCCTGCATCATTGGAGGGTTACTCCATGGGTAAACCAGAAGCAAACTGGAGACAAGCAAAATGGTTCACTTCAACTACTTCAATGACGATCCGTTAATCTATTCAGCTGTCTATTAATATTAATAGCAAATTTCAAGTTGCAACAGGTGTTCTGATTAAGTTGATTATAAAACATGAATATTTTGCATAACATCATTATTTTAAAATGACGCTTATTAATATGCTTTTACGCTTATTTCATTTGACATCACTTTTGTTCAACATCATATTTGAGATTGCTATAATGTCTGCAAAAACGTTTTATGGTCAGCAAATTGTTGCTTGCTATGTTGGAAATAGCATTTTGCATTAGAGCCATTCGCCAGGTTGCAGCGCTAGAAATGACCAAACAAAAAATCTGCGATAATTAAACTCAGCATTTTGTCAAGTCACGCAGTCATTATTGACCAATCAGATGTGGGTTTACAAAGACTGCCAAGTTACCCCAGGTTTAAACCCGGAGATACTAACCCCGGGTTACCCCTCGTTTCAAAAACCACGCATGTATGCAGTAACATACAGTGCAGTCTGAAGGATACAAATCTAAACAGCAAAGAGCCAAGAACTTGAGGTGAATAACTGATGGCATACTGTGAATACATCTCACAATTAGACATGCATGGATATTGTGGCACAAGTTCCAGTAACAGAACAGTTCAACAAGGACTTGGTGAAGTCACTGCTGTGGCTTTGACCCTTCAACTAGATCCCCAATTCCTGATACATAATATGATGTTGAAATTCATAAAACCAATAGAGATCTTGCTCAGAAATGAAGTGCATCTCATCCGGAAGTCATAAGTCTAACATGTGAAAACCATCACTGCAAGATCACTTTTGAACATTAACAATAAATATAAAAATGTCTGGTTATGCATAGCATAGTGTCTATAGTGGGATAAGATAACTACTGACAAATTGCAGTAACTGAAAAACAAACTAACACCTATCAATTGAGCCTTTAACAAACTGGGTTTAAGTGAAAAAATGTAACTCGTTGGGTTGCATTATTAAAAGCAGTTTTTTCCAAACTTGACAAAAAGACCCATTTTGTTTCTGCCCATACATTAGAAGAATTACAACAAATTCTGGTGTACAATATAAGTACACTTGCAGCTAGATAATCATAGTAAACATGAGAAGAAGACAATGGGTGACTTTAAATTTCGCTTAGACCTAAGTTTTAAACTACAGTTTTAGACCAAAACTCGGCTTAAAACCTAATTAATGCAAAATTTAAAGTGACGATTATATCTGGTTTTAAGTAGGGTTTTAAACCAGACGCTTCTGCTGAAACCAAAGTTAAAACCGAACATAATACCAAACTTCGGTTTAAAACCAAACTTAATCTAAACAATCCAGTTTCAAACCTGATCTCCGTAATGCATCGAGATAGGCTTTCCTATCAAAGACTAGTCTTTAGGTTTGGTTTTAAACCAAAACCGCTTTAACTTTCGATTTAGTGAAAACAAGATGGCGTTTGTTTACCCAGCAGTTGCTATTGCTGCCTGCATTCTAGGGCCCAATCGCCTACGATATGCGCCTAATGTACAGTGTGAATCATGTTTATCTGACGAAGATGAGTTTCTTTCAACGCATCTGAGTGCTAGACAGATTCACCAGCTAGCCTTAGAATACATCCTGTGGCGTCGTCAGGTTGATGGTGCAAACGCAAGATATTACACCAGCACTGAATACATATATCTGCGTATCGTCTGCATATTTATAAGGTACCAAGAAAGTAGGTTTTCAGTTTAAAACTTAAGTTTAAAACCGAGTTTAAAACTGAAGTTAATCTGAGCACTGGTTTGAAACTATACTTTAGAGTCCGGATTAAGGTTTGGTTTAAAACTGTAGTTTAAAACTTAGGTCTAAGCGAAATTTAGTCACCCAATGTGATTCTGACTAAAAATATATCTCATGTGTTCAAAGGCAACTGAATCTATACTGTTACAAAAACTGTAAAAAAAGATGTATTTGATAGACTTTGACATTTACTAATAATTGTACAACACATCTCTACTGAATATGAGGCGTACAACTCACTAAAATGATCTACAGACATTAAATTGAGTACCTAAACACAGTTACACATTAACTCCAACTGCAAATATAATGGTATGCGCAACTGAAAAAAAACTAGCAAATAGCAAAACAATATCTTATATAATGTGCTATACATAAAAAACACACGTTGGCAAAGATACGATACAGCAAAACTATCTGTGTGATTCTAAACTCTGTTGATTGTTTAAATAAAATTTGTCAGACATGTGTCCGTCTAATTTAAACAAGTAGAGTTCACAAACTGAGAAATAAAAAAAAATCAAAATTCATTATTATGTGCTATCATTCTAAACTATTCCGAAGGTATTAGATTTGTTCTGCACGTTGAGCGCATACTGGATCATCAGCGGATGAGTCTTCATTGCCGGCAAGCGGATCTGCTTGCTCTGTCTCGGCTAACTCTGTGTCAAAGTTCTGATCATCATGACTCGATTCACCCAACTCCACATCAAAACTGTCATGTTCTTCTGCCACATCGTCAAAACTGTGCGAAGAGCGCACTTCTTTTGCCATCATGCAAGCACACAGCTACACAAGCAACAAACACAACAATGAATATGGGTTCCATTATTACGACTATTATTTTACAATCATGTTAAAAGGATCATTAAGCAATCTGATTTATGGCCTTTGTACCACGTCCTTTACTTACTATTACTGCACTAGTTGTACCATTGGCTATTTGAATCATCACTGAAATTTTACCACTTTCATGATCATGTTATTTAGCACAAAATCCCTAATCATAACCCCAGACATTCTAACCTTTACTTTAACCCATAACGCCATAACAGTGTGCACAGCCAGCCATGCGTACAGACACTCGGTATCAATTTTGAAAAAAATCTCGAACGCCGGAAATTCCACCGCGCTATGTGCCGTCCATTTGCTGGAGCGGCGGAAATTAGAGCTAATGTTAGACATAGGGATAAGGTTAAGGTTAGGATCAGGATTAGGGTTAGCGTTAACAATAACAATTCGAGTAAACGGACAAATGTACCATTCCGCCGCTCCAGTAAACGGACGGCACATAGCGCGGCAGATTTTCCGCCGTTGTAGCGTCGTGCATCAATTTTTGACGACCGCCGCTCTCAATGTACATAATCTACGCCGAAATTCAGATGTCATACTGAAAATCTATGTTGAAACTGGTTCCACATAATTACAGTTAGGTAAATTTCAGCATTCCAGACACAGTCACTATAGTATAACATCTTAATTCGGCAAAATATATCACAAACATACCTAAAAAATTAACTCACGATAGAATATTTATGACAGTTGACAAACAAAAATCGGTTTGTGTAAAAGCCGAGACGCGTTAAATTGCTCAGCACGTTCGAGTACCTAACGTGACCTTGAATGACCCTGAGGGCGTATTTCGTTAACATTAAGCTGTTCACCGGTTTTACAAAAATTAAAACAAATTGTAAAAGTTTTTTAAAGGTTTTAGTGTACAAATAAGACACGACGCAAAATTTAAAACCAATTTGATTATACTGATATGTGAACGTGTGATGCACTGCAGGTCACAACGAGAGATGGATTTTTTTTATTTTAGTGGTCACAACGGCCACGTCCTTAAGAATGAAGCATCAAGAAATGTGAACGTAAAAATATTCAAAATTGCCAGAACTGTACAATACAATACAATACAATGGAAAATTTGCACTCAAAAACTGACAAACAAGTGTATTTTGTGTCGTAATATGTATCTTGGGTCTAGGCTCAATAACCGCTTGACGAACGCCTAGATCTATAGAGAGCGTCAGACATCATTGCAAACATTCTACGGCGAGAACGTGCTAAAATTCTGTGTAATAAAATACGTGTATAGGCCTAATGATTTATTTCAGAATTGAACAAAGCATTAAACATTTACACAATCGTTACAATTATTACGTATAAATCTCGATGTCGAATTACCGGTATTCAACGGGGCGAAACGTCCAAGGTAAGGGGGCGAACCGGCAAAGGGGTGTAAAAGCCAGACACCACATCGGCGTACCGCGTACTCCGCTTTAGGGGTCTGTGACCACTGCTGTGACTGTCATTGTCTCCTAGATCATGGACGTACTAAAAATAGCGCAGTAAACAGCAACAGGATGTGATTGGTTACAGGATCTGCGCAGTTTCATAAATTACCATATGGCAAAGCAATCGGACACAACTATTCAGTGTATTTTAGCTGCCATCTTCCCCGAAAGTGAACGATACATATATGAAAATGATCAAACACTTTGGGATGCAAACCAAATTAGACCAAAAATGTCATAAATTGGCGTTGAATAGCGGAACTTTGTTGTCACGCGAACGCATATATGTGTATGATTTGCCTATAGTTGGCCAACGCCGTATATGCTTGCGCAACATTTTACTGCGCAAAACAAAAATGTCGTATGTATGTGTGTTGTTGATGATCTGTAATCGCTAAATTGTGGTTCGGTTGTTGGAATCAGCTGTATTATAATTGCGAAGTTGCGAATTGCGATATTACGAGGCCTAATTAGTCTAAATAGACTTCCGCGGAACCCCGGTTGAAAAACACTAGTACGTAAACGACAGTACTAGAGCGTCGTAGTTAGGACAACCAAATAACTGCTGACGTAGCAAATAGAGCGACAAAGCGTTTTGTCGATTTTGGAGGCGACTGACAGATAACGTTATTTTGGTGGTAATAACAAAGTTTAGTCGGTTGTGTGATTGTGTGTGTGCTGTTGACTGGTTGGTGTGTGGCTGCTGCTGTGTTGTGTTGTGGGTGGCTTTTTTTGTAAAGTATCGGCGTGAAGGCAATTCGACGAGGCCACAACTACCATCAGAAGTTGCAATGTCGTTACAGATGTGCGAATAGCCAGTGTGCCAGAAAGGTGACGGTCTGTGACGTTGGGGCAGAGTTAGTTCTGTGTATATGAACCACCAGTATTTTGGTTATTTGAATCACGAGATTCTTCAGTTCGGAATCTTTGGTAGCTAGATTGCTGGGGGTTGAGTGAGAATGTGGTATGCTGGGTTAGTTCAGGGCCTGGAGACTGAGTTGGTGAATGTTCAAGCTCGACACGTTGCGGTTGTTCGCATGGCCAATCATCGCTTGTGTTGTTCGCACTCTGCATCGTGTTAGCTGCTCGACTGTCTCACGTAACACCAATGATGCAACGTTACTGACGACAATAGTGGTGAAATGTCCAGCTTACTATACAGATCAACAAATGGTATTTTCACACCTAGTGCCATTGGCGTACCTAATGACGTAGCGATGAAATTTATTTTTGTAGCATATTTTATTAAAATACTTGTTTTTTGGAACAAATTTTGTCTTAAAATGTAAAAATTAGAAAACGTCATTAAATTTTCTGTATTTCTGAGTTAAAAATTTGAGGGATGGAATTGGTGGTGGGGGGTTGTTGCATGTGTTGTGGGGTGTGAAGTTTTTTTAGATCACTGATACCGAATTTTATTTTAAAGAGTAGTGTTATTGATCTAATGATGTCTGAATGAAATTTATTAACATTTTTGTAGCATACATTGAAATACTTATTATGATTTTTGGAGCTAATTTTCATGGAAAATGTTGAAATTAGAATTTATCTTTAAACTTAACTGTATTTAGAAATTAAAAATTTTGGGGGTATGGAATTGGAGGGGGTCGGCTTGTGCGTGTTCTGTGGGATGTGAAGTTTTTTCAGATGACTGATACCGAATGAAGTTCACTGGAAGCAAGCATGTGAAGAGCACATACAAATGCGTTAATTCATTTTCTCTGTTTTGTCGCCCTACAACTGGAATTGAGCATGCCGTGACTAATGTTTGAATAATCTGTGGCAAGGCGGTTGATGGTGTGTGATGTTGGCCTTAAACTGTATACGCAAAGTTTCAGTGTTTTAGTTATTGGAATCTCAAGATCCTTAGTCGTGAATTCTTTCGTAGCTTGATTGTTGGGGCTGTGCTTCACAAACTCTACATATTCAAGTTTGAATCATTGCACGGGCAATCTTCACTTGAAGTATTGTTTGAAAGTATTAAAGTTAGAACATATCTGTAGAATCACTCTAGAATATGTATTTGAAAATGAAAAATTCTTTGGAAGGGAATTAGGGGGTAGGGGATTGTGCATGTTTTGTGGGGTGTGAAGTTTTTTAGATAACGGATATGGAATGCAGCGCGCTGGAAACAAGCACCGAGCGAACACATACAAATATTAATTCCTTATGTCTGTCTTATCGCTGTACAACTGCAATTGAACGTGTCGTATCGAAAGTTTGATTAGCCCATTTGTCAGACAGTTGATGGTCTGTGACATTATCTTTCTGTATATACAACCTTTCAGTATTTTGGTTATTGCAATCTTGAGATCAATTAGTCATAAATTCTTTGGTAACTAGATTGTGGGGGTGGTGGGAGAATGTGGTATGCTGGGTTAGTTCAGGACCAGGAGACCGAGTCGGTGAATGTTCAAGCTCAACACGTGGAGGCTGTTCCTGTGGGCTATCTTTGTTTGTACTTGTATTGTTCATAATCTGCTTTCCGTTAGCTCGTCAGTTGTCGCACGAAACCCTGCTGATGCAACATAAATAACATTACACTGTAGTGGCAAAACACGTTTTTACAATGCTGATCCAAGACATGGTATTTACAGTCTAGTGCCTTTGACTTACCTAATAATGTTGGATGAAATTTATAAATATTTTTGTGGTGTATTTTATTAAAACATATATTTTTTAGAGTTAATTTTCCTTACAGATATTAAAATCAGAAAATATCCTTAGAATTAGTATATTTTGAAATTGGAAGTTTTTTGTTAGGCGGTTGGAGGGGTTACAGTTACAGTATTTCTGTTATTTGAATCTTGAGACTCTTCAGTTCTAAGTAGAGCTGTCACAGTTGACGCGTTAATTAACGCGTTAATGCATTAATAAATTAACGCGCGTTAAAAAAATTAATGCACAAGCGTAAATTTATTTCATTCAGTTACTGGTACTAAATTCTGTGCAGCAAAAGTTTGGATATTCCATTAAACTGCGGTTATATGACAATCGAATGAAATCAAGTAACTAAACTAGTTTTCGTGGGTATGGGAATTCCCATGGGTATCAGTATGGGATGAGTATGGGAGCTGTGCTGAACTTCCATGGGTTCTGTGTGAATTCTGTAAGAATTTTTGATTTTTACTGATGAGAGATTAAGCGCAAACGCATAATAGTCTTCCGAGAGCTCCAAGCCGCTGGTTGGTACGTCGCCATCGCCGCACCATGGTGACGCAGTCAGAGTTAAGGAGGGGTCACACTGGCGGTCCGGACCAATGACCTTCTAACCTAGGAGACTAGCAGCCGTCCGAACAGCCGTCAAAAACACCAACTGTTCGGATGTCGAACGGCCGTCCGGACCGCCAGCGTAACCCAATAAAGTCCATCACAAAATGATGGACTTTGTGATGGACAAGAGATGATATCCAAAATAAAAATATTGTAATAG
>Ga0209367_1003514_pt1 | contig 21330 bp, 16 predicted proteins | sample WorMetLIZISLAND2_FD_187412 | JGI IMG/M metagenome (GOLD analysis project Ga0209367, IMG submission 187412) | Marine gutless worms symbiont microbial communities from Max Planck institute for Marine Microbiology, Germany - Olavius geniculatus... ...
GTCCTGCTGGAAGATGAATCCGGTGGGCAGCTGGCGATTGCTTTAAAGGAACGATAATTTAGTGATAATTTATAAACAATATAAATTGCTGTTTATCAAAATGTCACTGTGACGTCATCGGCAGTAAGGTGTAACCAGTTTGTGAAAATCAAATAGCATTTTTAGCATGAACATTTTTGAATGCTGAAAAATCGGTAAGTGGTCATGTTAAAAAGTCTATAACTTCGTCGTTTTTTAACAGAATCAAATTTTACTTGGCAGTTAGATGTAGAAGGTTTCAATAAATAAAGCTGTAAAATTTCATATTAAAATCCCAAACGGTTGCTGAGAAAACGGCGAAAAAATTTAGGGGTCCACTTTTTTCTGCCGCACCCTGTATTGGAGGACAGAGGGCTCCGATTTCGAAACGAGATATTTTTGCGCAATCTGAACATAAGTTCTGTAGAATTTCTTTTGTATCCAGTGTGCTGGCTTGACATTTGTGTCAACAAGCTCAAGCATTCATGGTCAAAAATGCGAAACTAGCTTACAATTGGTAGAAAGGCAACATCTAAGTCTGTAACTACAGTGAGATCAGACAAAATACTGGTACTGCAAAATGCATGTAACAAAGGGGCCCACAACACAACCCACAATGATAGGAAAAAGAAGAACAACTCATACAACATATACATGGGTTCAAACAAGTCAAGTCAGCTGGCATTTAGTCCATGTAATTTAGTAGCAATTTCAAAATCACTTGACGAGAGTTCTTATGTACTCAGGGTGGAGTTTAAATTTTGCACAATGGCTTGATATCAAAGTAAATAACTTTGACCCAGTATTTTCAGCCTGGGAATTTCAAACTTTGAGGGGGAAAGAATTTTTGGGAATTTACATCTGATATCTGTATGCCTTCACCTGCTTGGAAAATTTGGCCTGAGACATTTTGAAATGTTTCACCCCAAACCTAATCAAATCATGTGGCTCGAATGCTACTGACAAGCTTGCTGAAATGTATTAATGCATACAAGACATTCTGCAAAGACATCACGTATAAATACTCAGAAAAAGGCATACATTGACAGTACAAAAACATAATGCCTCCGGCACTGCCTAATGTTGGTGGAAGCACATAAACTGCTGCAGGACTTTCTATCAACGGACACTTGCAAGTTGCTATGGACATCAGTAAATACAGACATAATATTTGTCACTTTAAAAAAGACCCAAAATTAAGATGTCAATGTAATCAGCTTCTGGCAGTGTCTGTGTGTGATACAGGTGCAGCAAAGCTTGATATGGATGAGACTGAATGAGTGGTGGAGAGCGAAGTTTGCGATGACGTGCTGCTAGCAGGCACCGACAAATGCTGGACCGACAATGCCATGGAGTGTAACATCCGCTCAATAGCAACTGGTGCAACATTCATATGAAGCAGGTCCACCAGAATCCTGCAAAGTACAAACCAAACAAAGACGGTGAATTGCTTCCAAAAGCAGCCAAACACAGGCTGTAAATACAGTATCAGCCCAATATTTGAAGATCCGCTATTCCAAAGGTTAAAGTTAGGGTTAGGGTTATAGTTAGAGTTAGTCAATAGCGAACCTTTGGAACACTCAGCGTCATCGGAATCGAAAAGGAAAAATCTTTTCAAAAATATGGGAATATAGATATCTGAAAAAACGAAAGTGGAAATTGGTATCTTGATGGGGCGTCACGTGGCCCTCAGCTAGGCCTACCATGCGGTGAAAAACAGTGCACTAACACGCAAAAATAACAGCGATATCGGCGGTAACATAATTTTCGTTTTTTTTGGCACTGAGACAAAAACAATAAGCGCAAAGCGGGATCATGATAAGGCGTTGCACAGAGCTGGGTAAGGCCTACCGTACAGAGCAAAATTTGCACCAATAAGACAGAAAATGTGCGAGTTATACGATAAATATTTCGCGCAAAATGGGCGATTTTCAGGCCACATTTAGAGGCCTGCGACCCTAAACTCACGGTGCTTCCAGTTTAATGAAGCCGCCCATTACGTTTAGCGGTGTTAAATAGCCTACAATGTGTTGCACGAAAAAATCGAGCCACTTGCAGACCTTTTGAGAATATTAAATTTTTTGTCAATAAATGTCAAAAAATTCTGAAAAATGGGTCAACTTAGAAGGTGATTTCTAAGAAAATGTGCAAAAATTTAGAAATTTAAACAATAAACATAAGTCTGACAAGTGAGGGCTATTCCCAACAACTTGTTGAACGAAACGGATTGATTCACCCCATACATTCTGAGAACAGGGTAGCACAGAAATCGACCACAAAATTGGGGAAATTACTTAACATTCACCCCCTCATCCCCCATTTAAATGAGGGACTAAAATCGTGCCAGAACACGTCCCCCTTGGAGGGCCTTTGGCAAAAATTTCAGCACCCCAGCTAACCTAATGGGGGAGATATAGGGGTCAAAGAAAAATTTTCCCCTCATGCCCCTCAAAATACCCTTCGATGTATTCGCCTAAAATACGGCCCCTGATTAGTCCTTAATGCCACCTACAAATTTCTAAAATTTGATGCACGTAGCAGTAATAGCTTTTCAGCTAGACAAAAAAAATGGGTTCAGTGAATGCCAAGGTACAGCCTTGTTCTTCAAGTACAAAGTAAGCTAGACACTCTCTCACAGCGGACCCAAATCGTACACACGGTAACAGAAAACTACAGTAATAGCCCCTAAAATAATCAATCAATAAATTAATCAGCAAACTGCAAGCAGTATGACTATGACACACATGGAAAACAAGAAGCTTTCTTTAACAAAAGAGGCCACACAACAAATCACAAACTGATCATTATTTGGGTAATGGTAAAGTGTGTGGTGCGAGGTGTGAGGAGGGCAAAGTGCATGAGACCATGCGAGAAAAATTCGTGTGCACTATTGGGGAGAGAGGGTGAGTAAAGGGGATGTCAGATGAATGACAAAATCGGCCGATTTTATCTGCCGACAAAATCGCCCGACAAAAATCTGTCGTGTGTCATGCAAAATCACCCAACTTTGTCGGCCAAGATAGAACATTAGCCTATTCTATCTTCGACGATTTTGTTCGCCGACTTTTTGTGTATCGGGCAACAAATTTTGTTTATGTTGCCATGGTGATTGTTTTACAACGGAAGATGAATATCTATATTAGTTAACTATTGTGTTTGTTATTTATTTTCGTTTATTAGATGCAGAAAAAAGTGGCACAAGTATTATTTTGTGATCTGCATTTTGCTATTGTACTATCTGATATCGTATGAAGTAGCAGATGAAAGTATCGACCATCAGTCATGGTTCACCGATTTTGTCAGGCAACTAAACCACGCCCGCAAAAGTCAGCCGACTTTGACGTTTGTCTGACATCCCCTTAACAGTCGGTGTCAATGCACGTACCAAGCACCATTTGTTGTGTCAGATAGACGTACTAGACCTGTAAGTGAGAGCGAGAACGAGCGGTAGCAAGCAAGAAATGGGACGAGCGAGAGCGAGTGAGATTTTTCCCATGAGCGAGCGACAGTGCATAAGAGCGAGTCAAAGCGAGCGAAATTTAAAACGGCACATAATTTTTGGCGTGTGACAGTATGCAATGCTTCACGCATCTTAGATGTCGTCGAGGCATCTGTTTCACTGTGTGTATCTGTCGCTCTGTCTTCCTGTCCATCATACTCTGCGACTGTATCAAAACGGTGCAAGAAGGGCCAAAATTTACTATTAATCAGTCATAGAAAGTCTCATAAGTCCTTTTGATCGACACCAAAATCAGTGACCTTGAACAACCTTGAAACCCAAAACAAGGGGTTTATTAGTGATTTTTTTTGTGTTTTATGCTGCGAAGAACATTTAAAAAGTAAATTGCACCGAAATGGCTGGAAATAGACAAAGACAACATGCATCTAAAATTGTCAGCATTAATCGTAAATTTCAGCAGTTGAAGTTTCGACTTTTCGACCCCCGATGTTTAGGGAGACCTCAATCGCTTTTACCCTGAGTATCACACACTTAAATTTAAAGGAAGCCAACTATGGAATCGACTTCCATGTGATTTAATAAAGATAATAATCTTTTTTATCATTTAGGAAATTATGAAAGAACTACTCAATATAGCCTATACAAGGTGCGACAGAAAAGTAATCCCCTGTTGTATTTTGCAGAACTTTAAGCATCGACTTGAAATTTTCTGATGGAACCTTGCAATTTCTCGCTTTTCTCACTGAGCGAGAAAAGCGAGCAAGATTTGTCTACGAGCGAGCGAGAAAACGGCTGGTGAGTCGCTTACGGGTGTAAAACCTACAGTGTAATCAAGACGTGCATTTTATGAAAGAAAAATCATTTAATTTCAAATAGAAACACAACCATCACCAACGGACGGGTGGAATATCCTTCCCTCACTTCTCTCCCTTTTCCTCCCCTTTCTCCCTCTCCCTCCTTCTCATCTCTTTAATTCCTTCCTCACCTTTTCCTCCCTCTCCTTTTCCCTTAGAAGTAGGAGCTTTTAAACCGAGCAAAGAAGTCTCGGGGAGGTAGGGGAAAGTTTTGTTAAGGGTGTAGATTACCCAGTGAACAATAAGGGTGAAGTAAAAAATGGGGGCAGAGTTTTTTGTTAAAGGTGCAGATTGAAACATAGGGAGACAGTTTTGATCTACAACCTTACCAGAAATTCCCCCCTATTTTCACTGGGTGCAAGCTGCACCCACCAGGCATAGGGATAGAAGCCACTGGCTATCACATATTTTTATAGGGGTGTATAATACCTTGCCAAAAATCCATATGAGAATTGGCAGACACCAGCTATCAAGAGCCTTCAAATACTGCTGGTTGTTAGGATGCTGCACAGGAAGACAAGTAAATGTGGTGAGCTGGTCTACTATACATTTTCCCAGGCTGGACTATAGCAGCTACTGCACACCAGCCAATGGTCTTCCAGATACAGCATGGCTAGGCCCAGCCTCCAAGGCACCAGTTAGAGAGACGTCTGCTTCATGAGGAGTACAGCAGCCTAGTACATAAACCATAGGCCTACTCATCACAGCATTATACTGTTGACTCACAACTGCATCAGCTCCTGCAGTCTGCAGATGCAGTTGTGAGTCTCCTTGTTAATGCCAAATAGTATCATTTCTGTTGTCCACCACCTGTCAAAGTCGATTAGCCGTCGATAATTACGCTCGGAGTTGAATGGCCGCTCCAATTTACTTCCCGATAGGCCTAACGTCGTCCGCTGTCCTGGTTATTACGTAAGCAGCTCCCCGGCGTGCGGCGTGCTTGTTGCGCCTTTCATCTCGCCGTGTTTGCAGGTCGCACGTTGGCGGCCGCAGGGCCGTATTGCCGTAATCCATCGAGTCGTTCCCGTCACCCGTGCGTTCAGAATCGTGGGTAAACTGCGAGGAATCTATTTATAGCCGACCAATCGCGTGCCGCCTCGTACGCTCCCTCGCACTATACCCTCCTCGCACCTCGCGCCTCGCACATCGTACTTTACCCGACCCTCATTCTTTTCTTACTTGAACACTTTTGGGTTCATCGTAACACCTGCCAGATTGGCAAGTTCAAACAGCTCCGATTCATCCGCGCGTAGAACATTCTTGGCAGCTACACTTCTAGTCACTTTATGAACCTTTGTAACTGAAGATGAAGACATTGCGCAATTAAAATCCACTCATGCACAACGACAACAGAATGAACAAATACGCAACTTTACCCTTATTATCGCTCAGTAAACATAGAGATAAAAACATAACAGCTGAGAAAAAACGAAACAGTTCTGTCCAGCAAAAACGGACGTAGGTACAAACAGCAAAAAAACTAGTCACAGATCACAAGTACTGTGCCGTTTTTATTTTGTACTTTGCGTTAACCGTTTAAACTCCGTTTGTTGTTATAGTTTATTTTTAGGCACCGGACACTATCATGTGTTCCATTTTAGACAGATCGCGCTTTGATTTGGTTCATTCCGGTATAAAAAGCACCACCATGATGTCATCTCTATGGTCACAATGTAAACATTCCGCGGGTAGTTTGTATGCAAAATTCGTTTGAGCTTTGTGTAATAGGTCGCATCTGTTGCTATTGCACGTCAGTTTGTTTATTATTCATCTGTGTGATCTGTGTGATTGGTTGCTTTGTATTTTGAGTATTTGGTATGATTTTCAGGAAATACACGAACTGTTCAAGTCCAGACCTATCACGACTACCACTAAGCGTGAACTTAACTTGAATATCACTAATATGCATTAAGTCAACGATGCACATTTTATAACCAAATTTCGTGGAATTGTTGGCCCTCAGAGTAACCGATTGAGCGTGAAGTTTTACAAGCTACTTGACACTTGATTTTGAAGACAGAGTAACCATTGGATATGCTGTTAGACTGGTGTTATGCACACGGCCGGCCATATGTATAGAAAACGGCAACGACGTACACGGCCGGCCGTGAACAAATTCGAAAATTTCTATACACACGGCCGGGTATGATTACAGTATTTTTTTCACCACGTAAAATCTAAAACGTTCATACTGTCTTAGTGAGTAGTTTCTTAACAGCACATCAGCACAAAATAGGCCATTCAGTGTCATTTCATACTGTCTTACATCAGTAGGCCTTCCTGCGAGACCGTCATAAGTTAGTTTGGTCTGTACTAAAAATCTGTCAAGGCTGGAATGTGTCAGCATACTTTTAACAACAGCTTTCTGAAACCTGTATTCATTTCTGACTTGACATCAGTGGACGCAGCTAGCTGCAATAGTTCATATGCCTGAAAACCGCATGACGTTGTGGGACTCCATGGAAAGATTGCAGAACAGAATGGATAATAGACCATCACAAGACGATTTTATAGACGTGTAATTTCAAGACTTAGTTTTCCAGTAGTTGAATATATTTAGATAAATTCCGCTAGACAATGCAATAATAATGAAACCAGCATGCTGCACATGAAACAGAGATAAAATGCCAGACACTGACGCTGAGATGCGAGCTACATGCCTGGACACAGGGGGTGCATATGCCAGATGCTCAACTGTAGGCCTATGTCACGCAATGTGTTGTCGATGCCTCAGTGCCTGCACATTCATTCATGGCCACTCGTTCTTAAATTCTTCGCAGGTCAAGCTTACAAGCAATAAATGTATTAAATATGTAATTTTTATCTGCACTGCCTTAATGCAGTGAAACGTGCAAAATGTTGCAGCAATGATTTTACGGCGGAAATTTCTGTGAAGTCTTTATTCGTCACGACTGTTCGCATCTGAGTAGTAATTTTCTCATTGGCTGTGTGCACATGCTTCATTTGTCTAGACATACTGCTAGCCGTGTGTATAGTCACTGAGTTGCTGTTATTCATTGTTTGTTTGTTTTATGTCAGTTGTAATAATCATTAATTAATTTCCTTTGAACAATGTTATGGTGTTGAGTGTATAAGATCATGCATTTGACTGTATATTTTTTGCAGCATTTTGATTTGGCAGATGTGCAACACAGTTGAAGTCTATTAGAATGGCGAGCAGTGGAAGTTTTTCTTCTGGTAATTAGCATAGCACCTGCTATTGTATTGTCTGTCTTTCTGTGTCTATTTATGGTACATTGTGTCATGTTTGGGGTGTGTTTTTACTTGCTGACAACTTGGCAAATAAAGCTATATATCACATTGCAATCAGCAATGTTAAAAATTTGCAGGTTTCTGTCCATAATCTACCCTACCCATACTTTTTTCAAGTACGCCTCTTATTGTCTGTGTAATAGCTGTAATTGTTACCATTATGTGGAGTTGCAACCCCACCGTGGTCAGTCACCTTGTTGTGGTGGTGGAATTTTGCACCGATGACCCGAAAGATTTCTAAAATCTGAAGGCGAGGAGCTGACTAAGCGCTGACCAAAACGTGAGAGCAGATGGCTGCACATTACCGGTGCTTTTGTGCTGGTTTCGGCTCCACAGCCAACTACGGCTTCACAGCCGTCTATTTATGGCTTTACAGTCGTCTGTTTACGGCTTCATAAGGGCTCCGTCTACGGCTTTATAGCCGCTACCTGTAACCTTGTGGTTACATTCGGGGATGTGCATTGGGCCGAGCTGATATGGTCTCAGCGCTGGGCAGGTGTAAGAGCCTGCCCACCCCGGAGGTAAGCTAAGGTAAGGTAAGGTGGAGTTGCAATGCTCCTGGTCTTTGGTACAACATTTTTTTGTTAAATATTGGCTGATCTTCAAAATTCTTGACGGATTAAGTTTTACAGGCTGCTATTGATTTCCATGAGATCTGCAGTTATTTTTGCCACGTAAAACTGTGATTATATGATATGTTGTCAGATTTCTAGGGACTCGTCCAACCATAATATCCATATTACAGTGTCTTTTTTTAGCTTTATGTATAGGATAATCTGCTCAACATTTTCACCTGCTTTCAGCTGTGTTTCATAGAGTCCTGCCATCTGATTTAACTTTCCAATGTTTACAAATTTTGTGCTATGTCATACTTGCAGATTACTTTAGGCAGGTTTGTTGCTTTTTGTAGCGCTCACATTTGACGTGAGATTTACTAATGATATTTGCTGGTGTAGAGAGTGGAGAATTGAACAGACTGAAGAGAGACTATGCTATAGTGCAAGAGGAGCTAGCTCAGTGTAAGGCTGACAGGGAGTTTGTTTGGTCTCTGTGGAAACGACTCCAGGCTGCAAAACCTGACATCTCGCAGGCCATCAGCATTACCCTGCAGCAGTAAGTTGCTTTGGGATTTGGTCCATAATTTGGTTTCATAGCTTAGGTGTAGCCACATCAACTTGGCCAACTAATCGTGATAGATATGTTTTTTGTGTCATGCTCATATTATTTTTATAAGTTTGTTTATTAGGGTAATTTAAAACAGTTATGTGCAATTAGTTTATGTTTACTACATTGCTTCATAAACTATTTGTATTATTTAAAGATATCTTTGTAAATCTTCTAGTATTGTTTGAACAAGGTTTTCTTAGGCTACACTACACGTTATTGCTGCTCAATGGAATGGAAGCACAGAAAAAAACTAAAAGTTGGGCAAAATACTAAAAATGTAGCTGTAGCTGGAAAAAAATGTCACATAAACTGTGATAGATACATCACAGCAAGTTGAGAATGCTGTCAATGGTTTGTGTGGCATCAGTGAGAAGGAGAAATCTGATGAAAAAGAGAAAAAGATGATGGAGGCGGTTTGTTATCGAGATGGAAGGATAGAAGAGCTGGAACGACGATGTGCACAACAGTCAGATGAGATCTCACAGCTTACTGCAAGGTTTTGTTCTCATCTTAAGTCATCTTGACCAGGCCCATCGAGAGGGGAGGGAGGGGGGTCAGTTTCCTCAGGCTTCACAATGTTTTGGGGCTCCACCGTTGCTCGAAAGTATAAAGTACACCATAATGCGCAGTTTTAAAAAGCAAAATTCAAAATTTTTCTCCAGACACCACTTTATTAAGGGCCCATGAGAATGTTTTTCTGGGGCCCCGCTGTGGCTCTTAACATCCGTGATCTAGACATAGCAGTGACTAACTTTCTGTCTCTCTCTCTCCTTCAGGCTGGTTTAGATCCCTTGGGTGAGGGGTCAGCCACATGGGTTCTCCGTCTCCACTCGGCTCTATTCTCCACGTCCATCAGGTCGACCCACAAGTCCTCCATGTTGTACTTCACGACGTCGATCCACCTTTTTCTCTGTCTTCCCCTACTCCGTTGTCCACATACGTCTGTCTCCAAGATTCTCATGACACAATCCTTTTCTTCTCGGCATTGTACATGCCCCAACCATCTCAACCTGGTCTTTCGTACTTTGTCCGTGATGCACGCTACTCCGAGGATGCGACAGATATCGTCATTCCTTTTCTTGTCTCTCAACGTGAGGCTGAGAATACAGCAGTATTAACCCAAACCCTAACTAATGCAAGCCTTTATATTGCTTGCTGTATATGATAATCATAAACAGTGGTTTTATGGTTAAAACTTAGGCAGATGCATTTTTTCGATAGACACTGCAAATTTTTTACAGAATTTTGACAGTGAGCTGCAAATTTCAGACAGAGGAGATTATGAGTGCTCATAATTTCAATTTTACCATTAAATTTCCCCAAAATTGGGGTTTTCAGCTCGCAGTTTTGCAATTTTGAAAAAAAATCTTTGGACCAAAATTTTCAAACAAACATTTTCGGACCAGATTATCCAACAATTTTCTGACAGCCTAAAATTTAAAGGGGGTAATTGCTTCCCTCCCTGGCCACAATGCCACTGATTATAAACACCATATCTTCTCAATGTTGTCATTCATTGGTTGATAAATTTGCAATTATGATTCAGCAGATTTCTTGTCAACATTTTGTGCTATGTGAATTTACTTAGTATTTTTATTATTACTGCTCAACAAATACTGAATTGCGAGTGTTCCAGACTTAGGTCCGGTTTTTCCATTGCCAATCAAATCAAATTTGATCTCTGATTTATTGATCTCCGATTAACGTGATGTTCAGAATTGATCGTCGATCAACTGTGTTTCGTTTTTCCATGCATTTTCGATCTCCAATTACGTGATCGGCGATTAGCTGATCCGTCGTCAACTGAGCCTATTTTATGCCAATCTGATTGGCTGACAGTGACCTCAATTTGTGTTGTTGCGCTAAGTTACCCAGCATGCGCTGCAAGTGGACGCCGTAGCCAGTAAACGTCGTCATAGCAATGATATCAATGATATTGTCCATATCGTCTGCTGTCAAAAATAAGTTTTATGGCAAATTAATGTGGGAGCGTCTATCCATTTTATTTCTTCACAAAACACCATGCACAGTATAAGTTAATCGGTAGTGATCGATCGCCATGCCTGGAACTTTATTTTGATGCGTGAATTGCCGTTCTGACCAGCGAAGTGAAGCGATGTTTCTGATGCGAATAAGCAACGAACTGTAGATCGCCATGTTTAATCGTCCATCATCTGACTTGATTGGCCAATATTCGGCCATCAACTTGATGGGAGATTTGATGGACGATTTGTCGCTAATTGGTGATGGAAAAACGATCGTTGAGATGATTTCCGATCAAGTCCCAAAGTTGATAGGAGATCAGTTTGATCGGCCATCAAATGTGCATGGAAAAATGGGACCTTAGAAATTAGCAGACACTGATGGACGAACTAGTTTTTTCCACTTGCTGTCTTTTTGCCATTCTCTTTGTACTCAGCCCGTTACTTGCTTACAGTTTGCAATATAGGATGAAGGCCATGGATCTTGGTGAACAAATGCAGTGCTTATAATATATAGGAACACTCTGTCTGTGTCACAAGCTTTGTATTGTGTCGGCTTTACTGTATTTTTGCAAAGTTGGCCACTAGGTCGCTTGGTGGCTTAATAGTAGGGTGTTGTACTTACGATCAACAGATCTTGGGTTTAACTGACTGACTGGGTCAGGCCATTATCAAGTGGTTAGTACTTAGATGGGTGACTGTCTGCTAACAAATAAACCTTCTCTGTACATAACCAACATCAAGGTCAACTCAGCCTTCTATTCCTTAGGGGTAGGTTAAGGCGGGGCACATTCACCTGTGTCAGCTGTTGGCTAACACTGTGTCAGTGTTATTCCATATGGCAGGTGATGCTCTGTTGCTTTATGATGGGTTTCCTATTATGAGCAATACACCGCCTTTACTTTTTTCTATCAATGTATGTGTATTTGACTGCAGTAAACTGGAGCTTGAGAAACATGTTGATCATTTCCGCTCAGAAAATGAAGCTTTACAGTTACAGGTTGTTTTTTAATTTCAATTCTGGTGCATGACATTTAAAACAGATTTTTATTCAAAATTTAAATTGTTTCTGGTAACTGTGCATATAGAAAATATCGGTAATTGCTTGTGTGTGCACACTCTTTTTATGTTATCTGTTTCGATGGCAGATCTATGTTTTATTACCTATAGCGGTAGAGCATATTAATTGAGGGAGTTATGTGGACTGTTCAAATTTCAAATGTACTCATTACCTCCGCCAAGGTTGTTTGTTTGTCTGTGAGTCAGCAAGATAACTCGAAAAGTTATGGACGGATCTTTCTGAAATTTTGAGGGTATGTCGTGCATGGCATAAACTACAAGTGATTCAATTTTGGGCGTGATCCGGCAGGAATCCTGGATTCTGGATCACTTTGAAATTTTCGTTACCATTGCATTAAAGGGGGCATAATGGAACCGCTGCAAAACCGAAGATGGTGACGCCACCTGGCGAATAACATTGCCTTGGCGGAGGTATCTGCAGGCTATGACTGCTTTCTAGTATGTTTTGATGTTACAGCAGACAAGCCTGGAAATCAGACTTCGTGAATCAGCAACGCACGAAGCTGTTACGGAACTCAATCGCATTAATCTTGGTACCATATAAGAATTATGGAACTTTCGTTCCCACATACTTTCACTCCCGGGAACGAACCCTGGAACTTTCGCTCTCGAGAACTTTTGTTTCCGGGGGCGAAAGTAACGTGGAACTTTTGCTCCCAGGAACTTTAATTCCATGATCGAACTACTCCCACAGCCAACGTAATGTGGTTTCGCTCCCCAAGACAAATTATGATTATTTAATTGTCAAACTAATGGTATTAAGGCGTTATAGCTTGTTCGTATCTTTGTACAGCTTCTTTGTCGTAAAAAATGGCAGGATCTAGCAAATTATTTAATTAATTAATTAATTAAGTTTTTCAAATTTTTTCTAAAATTATATTTGTTTATAAATTCTTTCTTAAACTATATTTTTTGTCAAGTTCTTACCATTATTTTAAATTCTAGTCTCTTCCCTAAACCTTAAACCCATTTTTAGTCTTTCGGAAAATCTTTATAGGCTAACTGTAGCACGTTCCCTAGCGACAGCTGGGCTTTCTTGTTTTGAACGTTGAGCATTTACACCGCATGCTGGCGTCCTTTGATTTCATCTGCTTCTATTAAGTGTGTAGGCCTATAATGTTAACTTTGATTGAGGAGCGAAATTTTCACCTCATTTTCGCTTGGGGGAGCGTAAGTTTCAGGGAACGAGAGTTCCTGGGAACGAAAATAGCAGGGAGCTAAAGTATGTGGGAACGAAAGTTCCAGTTACTCCGTATAATACGTCATCTACTGCATGAATACTCTGATTATTTCAACAATAGTAACGGCTACAGATTTTGCTTAACTGGTGATTTTTTTCTAGAGTTACACCAGGTTAGGCAGGGTGCAGAAAAAGTAAGTTGTTATTCCGTAATTGTTGGAGCAGAATTTAGTATGACATTGAAAGAATAGTGTTGGAGTGCTGATTAATGATGTCTGGTAATTTTAACAAATTGACTATGCCCATTAATGTCATACGTCAACTCAGCTGTCTATCCCTTCAGGGTTGGTAAATCAAGTACCGGCCTATCTGGCTGGGGTTAAGGTGGGGCGCATTCACTTGTGTCGGGTGGCAAGTAGCACTGTTTTATCCCATATGGCAGGTGACGCTCCGTAGCTTTGAGATGGGCGTCCTATTAAGGGCTATATCACCACCTTTAACTTTTTTTAACGTGCATGTATTTTGTCGCATTCACGACCAAGTTATCTTGTGTGGCACTGAAGCATTTATGCGGTTTTCTCTTGATTATAGTTTCCCAGTCTGTTTGCAGTCTGTGGAACCTTTCAGTATGCCCTAGTGAGCCTTCTGTGTCTCATGTCAAATTCATATTGTATAAGCAATTATGACAAATGTCGGCAATTTATTATGGAATAAGCACTAATCGTTGTCATTATAGCATCCTATCATGAGTGATGTTGATGACTGTGGACTTCGTGAGTGCTTGATTTCATGTGTACTGCTACTGACTTTGAACATTTGGAACGGCTGCTAAAGACATTAAATTAAATTAACAGAAATTTTCTGTTTATGTGCTAAGATTGCAGTGCTCTGGGCTGGACTAACTGTTAAATTAGTGCTTTCTAATTTATCTTACTTCAAAAGCAGAAAGGCAAAAACTTTTATATATGGTTTCTAGCATAAATGTCTTAACTACAGTGTTTCGTAAAAATGTCACGTAATATATATCAGATTACAAATTGAAATACAGCAAGCAAATGTGTATAGTATTTACTAACAAACTGTGTAGCAACTTTAAAGATAGTGGATAAAATCTGGCAAAAATGCAGTGTGTAAAAAGTTATCTGTGGATTTTCTTGAAACATCATCAACAACAGATAGGATATTTTGCCATTTTGCCTTTGATTTACTCTAATTTATCTAAAATTACTTCTGTAATTTCAACGGAGTCACTAGTACTTGCATTAAGTGTATGAGTGCCAGTTATCACAAGAAGCTTGTTTCTGGCAGGTTCCCACGCCTCTTGGAAAGTCATAGATTTTTTTTCTTAAAAATTCCAGGACCTGGAAAGTTCTGGAAAATCACTTTTGGTCATGGAATGTTTTGGAAATTAAAGCTTAAGTTCTCGAAAGTCTTGGAAAAATATCTGAAAATCATGCATTTTGCAAAGCTCAAATGGAAAACATGAAGCAATAGTATATCACCCAGTTTGTATGGACTATTGCTTACTTAAATAGTGTTGGTGAATTTGAATGAGTGAAATGATGTTGTTTCATTATATTTAAACATTCATGGGCTACAAAAAAGGCCTGGAAAATGTTTCATGGGGGTCCTGGAAAGTCCTGGATAATTCTCGGATTTTTGTCGCTAAAAGAGTAGGAACTCTGGTTCTTGCTGTTTTTGCTCAGAGCTGAAGCAAACGCTGGTGGCGAAAGAATCCGAATGTGAACAGTTGAAACTCGCAGCCAAGGATGTCGAAGTTCAGAACATTCAGCTGAAGGTAATTTAATGATTTTTCTGTCAAGCTTTATTTTGCTGATTTCTCTGTCAATACCAGGTGGCGCAAAAATAACACCCCGAACTTTGCGTGACTAAGGGCACGTATACTTTATAGAGATCAATTTCCTTTTACATCTTTGTAGGCTTATATGTACTTTTACTTACTTATTAATTTTCATGACCTCACTATTGACACCATGAATGTCGCTTAATGACATAAGACGAGTTAAAAATTCAATTATGTAAAGACAGCGTTTTATCACACCGCATCAAAGCAACTCAAATTACCTTCGACACAAAACACCCAATTTCATCAGCTTACAAAAATGTGCACCGCATTTAACATTTAATACCTCGCAAGAACTTGTCTATGTCTATGAAGAAATGCGTAAACCGTTTTTCAAACCTCAAAGAACTTTAGAATGTTATCAGAGACAAATGGCATGACATCGACATCAGACAACCAGAATCAGAAAAAGCCATATAGCAGTGGAAAAAGCGTCTAGCAGCAGTAGCAAAGGGCAAAGGAAAATGGAGAGCCTATTCAGCACATATTCTGCTAATTAGTTGATTAATAATTCGTCCTACTGTGACGTTTTTGCGTAGTTTGTGTACAAGCAGCAATGCAAATGATAAACCGCTTGCAAAAATTGCTTTATGTTTGTATCACGGCTAATAGAGAAGTGCTTTAGGCGAAAATTCCTATACATATTCGAAGATGTTTGGTCATTACATATATGCTTTTGCACTGATACACTTCGACTGCTCGGGTGAATAATGCATGCAAATATTCGGGACGTTTTTTTGCGCCATTCGGTATATACGTGCAATCAAAGTCATAGAAATTTTATTACTCTGTCAGACGTTGCTTAATTTTTTAAAACTAGTCAGTTATTAAAACTGCTACAGCTCTGTGGTAAATTTCCTGTTGAATGTGAAAGTGAAGGAACTTTAAAAAATCTAATTAATCAGTTTTCGGTGCTATTTGACACTTTATTGTCAGAAAAGAAACATGCCTTCGCTCAGAAGCAAGAACAAAAATTTAGTTGATGAATATGCATAGTGCATGCTGTATTTTATACAGAATAAATTTATATTTAAGACTACATTCTGAGATAAATATTTAGTCATTTGACTGTTTAGTATATAAATATAATAATATATAAATTGAATATAGTACGTTCGTCTATTGTTATGAAATGATAAGCTCTTTTATTGAAAAATGACTGTGAGTGTTATGCTTGTACGTGTAGAGTTCTGAGGCTAATTGTAACGAATTTGAAGACAGAAACAAAAGTTTACAGATGGAAGTAAGTTCTGCTGTATAAATTATCAATTTTTTGACTAGTATTTTTTGTGATAGAAGAGATCATTTTGATTTTATTTTGAAATAATAAATTATAATGTTCTAACAGGTTAATAATAGTAATGAATAAATTTATTTGGTAATAGTCATAGACCTCTTAAAATAAGGACTGATGGCGGCCAAATGGCTATGCTCAGGTCCGCGAACTTGGGTCCTTCGGTATTTTTAATTTTTTTACTATAACTTTGTCAAATGTGGTCCGTTTGCTACAAAATTTTGTACACATAGTGCCACTGACAACATGAACAAATGCTGCAAATTTGGTGACTGTATGATTTCTACTTTCTCGTGTGTGCATATATTGTGGCGAAACTGTACGTTGTTACATACAGTTTAGCCAAAATATATGCATGCACGAGAAAGTAGAAATCATGTAGTCACCAAATTTGCAACATTTGTTCACGCTTTCTGTGACACTATGTACAAAATTTTGTAGCAAATGGACCTTGTTTGACAAAGTTACAGTAAAAAAAGTTTAAAATATCAATGTACCCAAGTTCATGGACCCGAGAACGGTTGCCGTCAGTCCTTATTTTAAGACGTCTATGGTACTAATTTAACAATGACAGTAAGTATAAGTTGTCGACTTAAGAACTGTCAAATTAGATTTTGTTATTATATAATTGAGATGTTTTTCTATGTGGCAGAACAGTCAACTACTGATTCGATTGAAACAATGTGAAAATGAAGTCAATAGCGAAAAATCGATCATTGAAGCCAAAGACATGGAAATGGAGACTCTGCGGTAAACTTGCACCATTGATGATTTAATTATTTTCGTCTCTGTGTGTCTTAATGGTTTCTTTCCTGTAAAAATACAAAAAAATTGTTAGTTTTTTTTCATGGCAGCTAACGCATTAAGCAAAAAGATGACTATTTCCAGTTTTTAAAGTTAACCAAAGTAATGTAGTAGTTATTTCGAAAATTTTAAGTAAGTTCTGTTTTGCTGTTGATGGCACAGCGCCACTTAACTACCATAGCTGTGAAATTAGCATGTTAACCTAACTTTTTAACTCGCTAAAGAATTAATGCTGTTAAAAAATTTAACATACGTTACCATTTTTAATAGTTCTGATATTTTCTATGCTAACGATTATGTCATTTATTGTCATTTATTGTTTTTTGGCAAGTTCGACAGTGGTTGTTGCATGTAAGACATGTAGTTGTTCACTGACGAAAAGCCACTACATAAATATGAATTGATGTCAAACTGATGCATTAATTACCACAGTAATGCAGCATTAAAAAGTTAATGCACGCACTAGTTAAACGTGATTAAAAAACTAGTGCCTCAATTGCACTGTTGACTACGTTAATCTTGGGTTGCCATATTGAGAGTAGAATGGCAAAACGTCATACCTGCAGTTATGTATGGCATAACATCCTAACTACAAAGTTCTTCAAAATGCTGCATAACTATTTATTTAATTAAAATATGAAATATAGCAAGCAAATTTCAAACAAGATTAAGAATACTCGAAGATAAGTCCCAAAAAATGTGTGGCGTAGACAGTTGTTTTCAATTTTCTTGAAATGTCGTCAACAGCAGATGGGATGTTTTACAATTTTACCTTCATTATGCTGCATGGTCTGTCTCAGTAGGCAGGAGTTGTCGAGGTTGTGGAAAGCTCATCGTCAGTTGACTGAGACTGATCGTCAGCAGACAGAGTTGGTTGCACAGTTACGCCAGCTTCATGCCGACACACAGCATCGTCAGTTGTCCATCTGATTGACTTTACTGTTCCGTTTCTGCTACTGATGTCATGAACGGTTCCTCATCAAAACCTGGACCAACAAAACCGGGAACAACAAAACTACCCCACGACATGAATCCTCATCTTTACCCCAACTCTATCGTTATCACTAATCCATAATTCTTAACTCTAACTTTAACCCTTACGTTACTCTTCCTAACCGTATTTTTAACCCTAATTCCCAACCTTAACCCCATACCAATCCCTAGCCTTATTCTCTCTCTCTCTTTCATTCTCTGTCAGGGGGGCAGGTAGTCCCAGAGGTGTCGCGGGTCTGTTGTAAAAGAGTCTCCAGGCCATGCATCTCTCCTGGCCTGATTGTGGGCCGGACATTGGAATACCAGATGTTCAACTGTTTTTTCGGCGCCTTGACAGTGCGGGCAGATGGCCGAATCCCAGCGTCCGATACGGTGCAGGTAAGCTGCTGCCAACGGAGAATGGCCAGTGCATACTTGTGCCACTGTGACGCACTGGTCTCTGGACCAATCCCATTGCCAACGCTGATAGCAGTGTTGACTGTTTGTGAATGCTCTATGGACCCTGGCATGTGGTACCTACCCTCAGCGATACTTCGTTGGTGCCGTTTAAGAGCTTCGATGGTCTGAAGAGAAGTCCATGGGAGTGGATGACTGTGGAAGCATGCTCCCTCGCTTGGCTTCTTGGTCGGTTGCTGCATTTCCTTCCAGGCCCACGTGTGCTGGTATCCACTGGACGTTAACTTTATTCGATGTGCCAATATCTGACAGGGCAGCCCAGATGGAACAAAACGTAGGCTCTGTCTGGCGTGCGGGGTCTTGGGACAGGCGTTGGATGAGGGACTTGGAATCGGTGAGGACTCTGATGCCCTGGCAAGGGCTATAGTCCTGTAGGGTGAACACTGCCTGGAGTCCCACCAAACAGGCAACAGCCTCGGCTCTAAGATCAGACACTCCCTGGCCTGCTGGAGTGGCGTCAGCCACACGTAGCATGCCATATACAAAAATGGCAAAGCCAGCCCCACCATTGCCACCCGCCAACACTGATCCGTCTGTCCACAAGTGAATATCTGCAGGAGGTAGAGCGGCGAGAGTACGTGTTGCAGCCGTTGGAGCCGGGCAGCTGGGCCATGTTTAACTGGTGGTCCTCCACTTCTAACCAAAAGTGAACTCTTGATACGTCTGTCCACAGTGGGGGCCCAACACCATGGGTTCCACTGTGGAAAGGTCAACACCTGCTCTTCTGGTTATGTCCTGTGCAGTGTCACGCCAGCTGGACTTGTTGCTTGAGTGTCGGGCCTGGGTCCTTATTCGACGTCCTGTGTCGCCTCGTTGAGCAATTTCCTCCGAACGTCGCGTGGCCTTTGCAATGGGAGTGTCCTGGCGATGGCGAAGGGCTCTTTCATGCAACCTTGCCGACGTGATGTCGGCCTGATCTGCAAATGGCAGTAAATCGGACTCTGTCATTAGAGCAGAGACTGGAGTGGACTTTGTACAGCTGGCTATGATCCATGCACCAGCTCGATGTTGTGCCTCCAATTTTATGAGATTATTGTCCGACAGAGCCGACATTCACGATGATGCACAGTAGAGAGCTGTTGACTAGGTGTAGGTACAGTACAAGGCTCTCAAAGATGCCGGATGTTGGCCCCAAGACCTGCCCGCAGTGCAGCGAAGAACGTTGAGGCGACTGGACATTTTCTTCCTTACTTTCATCCTGTGAACCCCAAAGGTCAACTGACTGTCCAAGGTGATGCCTAAGAGCTTCGGAGTAGATTCGAATGGGATTTGGGTTGTTGCAAAATAAATTTTGGGAACAACTTTCCCATTTACTTCTTGTGGATCTCTGGAGAAGAAAGACACGACTGACTTGGTGTGGCTGAGTGAGACTTTCCACCTTTGACACCACTTGTAGCAGTTATCTGCAACTGGTTGCAGTGCAGCTTTGCATTTCGCAACCCGGCTACCCTGGGCTTCGAAAGTGGTGTCATCTGCGAAGGCGAAAGGCAAAGCACCAAGAGGTGATTCTTCAAGGAGATCGTCCATATACACCAACCAGAGGATAGGCGCAAGCACAGATCCCTTGGGGAGACTTTCTGAGAAGGTTCGTTTCCTACTAGTTGATTTCTGCCATGAGACTGCCCATTTTCGATCACACAGGAAGCCACGGACCCACCTGATGTAGCATGTGGGCAAGCCATTGCGTGCCATCTTGGCAATGAATGCCTTCCTCCAGACTCTATCTTAGGCTCTGGAGAAGGCTGCTAGCAGTAGTGCCGTGCATAAAGGTGGTCTTCGTTGTTGGAAACCATCTTGACTCGGCTGACACACTGACACACTGACAGCCTTATACTGAACCTTAACCCCTAACCCTATTCCTAAACTTAATTTCTAACCCTAACTCACACTCTATTCTTAACATTATTTCTTAGACCTAAGCCTATATCGCTGTTTCCCAGTTTTGTTTTTCTCGGTATTGTCGGTCTAGGTTTTGTCAGTACACCATTATAAACCATAGTGTAGCTTGTATGAATATTTATTTTCTTCTTCTTGTTTTTTTTTCCTGTTTCCTGTTGTTCTTCTTGTTACTGGTGCTGTTGTTAACATTGTATAACAACGTTGATATAGCATTTTTAATACGTCTGCCACAGAGGTCAGAGGTTATGTTTTTGTTTGTTTATTTATATCTGATATATATGAGAATGCTATGAACCGATTTTTGATGAAATTTTAAGATGGAGAGGATGTAAAGCCCAAATTTCATTACACCGACTTTTACCGAAACTTCCCCGCGGGCAAAAGTCGTGGACACAAATCATGAAAGTCGCGGACACAAGCGGTGACAAATCATGAAATCATGAAGTTTCGGCGAAAGTTGCGGACACAAACCATCCCAACATGTCGAGATATTTGCGACAAAGTCCGTGACAAGTCCGCAACGAACTCGTTTGTGTCGCTCTAATGGAATTTTGTTCGTTACAATGCACGTGGAAAGTCGGCGACAAAGTCCACAACAAAGTTTGCAGACTTTGTCGCGGACACTTATCATGAAAGTCGGTGACATGATTTTAATTTTAATTAATGTTAATAGTGTCATGCCCCAGCACTAATCTTTTGTACTACACTGTGTCCCCCCCAAAAAAACATCCCCGACATTTTCGACTGTAACGTGAAGAAGGATTATCGGATTTTAATAATTTTTGGTACGAATATTCCTGAGACAACTTGTCGTCAAGTGACAATTTAATTTCCCGTCTCGCTCAACATCTGTTTCTACACTACCTGGGGAAAATAGAACAAACAAAATATCACTTTTTTATTCAATGCGACATGATTGCTTAATTAACATAACGCGTAGAAACATATTTTGTTCACATTTCTGACACTGTGACTGACATTTCATTCAGTTATCCATTTTTCAACT
>Ga0209367_1003515_pt1 | contig 21329 bp, 11 predicted proteins | sample WorMetLIZISLAND2_FD_187412 | JGI IMG/M metagenome (GOLD analysis project Ga0209367, IMG submission 187412) | Marine gutless worms symbiont microbial communities from Max Planck institute for Marine Microbiology, Germany - Olavius geniculatus... ...
ATCCTATACTGGGACACCGGCATAACCGTCTGTAAGTGCTGAATGCCGCGCATGGACCACCAACAGCAGGAGCAGCCTATTCACAGGGGGTTTTCTGGAGGGATGGCGCACCGGAATGACAAAGTTTTGGCGTGTGTCGACCCGATTTAGCGGGTCACCGACGCCGCCGCTGTTTGCCCAGCTAGCACGTCGCAGCGAGCATCCCTCGTGACCAATTCCACCGCGCCTCGCACGCGAGATGTCACTTTCTCGCCGCAGACTCATCAGCATATAGCCGGCGACGAAAGATTGCGTGAAAGAATTGGACGAAAATCGTCACTTTGGGCTGATTGTAGTGTTCCCCAGTCGACGGCGAATTCACGTCGCATTAGCGCACGTTGTTGAGCGTTGATAGAAGGCGTGCATTCATTCATGCTGTATCCACACGCGCTGCTTGGTAGCGCTCGATGGTTGCTGCTTGCGGCGGAAGAGATGGACATTTTCGGCCGAATTTACGACACTGCCAGCAGCAAGTAGGCCTAATGGTGTGGTGCTGAGGAGATCGCTGCTGCTGCTGCTGCTGCAGACAGCCGAATGACGTTTCTGTATCGACGCACGTAGGCTGGTGCGTGGCGAGGCGCTAATGACGTGACTTGATATTCCGTCGTCGGCGTCATATCACGTCTAGACGCATATCATCACCATCATCATCATTGCATCGTGTGCAGCGCTGGCATGCGTAATGCAGATGACTGTATAATGCCGCCGCTGCTGGTCGTGTGTTGCTGTGGCTTTTGTCTGGAGACGGACATCGGCTACACATGACACACTGTCACATTGTGTCAGCGCGTTCATGCGTCTTCAGTCGCAACGCCGAGCTAATGATCACGCCGCCGTGCTGCAGATTGCGTCTGGCCTTATCACTCGCTTTCACGCGTACACGTGTACAATAGAAATATCGTTAGATGACGAGTTACATGATAGCGTTGGTCTGTCTCTTTTCCCCTGTTTTTTCACGAGGTGGCCTGTTTGAGAGGCGTTAGCCTTTTCCGGTAGACTGCCATATTTTGCATTGAATCGTGTTAACGTTACATCATGTCTCTTGTGTAGCTTAATGAAGTCTCTCTCTCCTTCTCTCTCTCTATCTCTGTCGATGAATGACAAGACCGCGACTCCTACATTCGGAAAACTTTATTTAAAGGAGTTTAATTAATAAATTGATGTGGTTGATGTGGCCGGGCTCTCTGAACCGTTTACAGTTTGCAATGGTGCTAAGCAGAGCTGTGTCATTGGCTCCATTGCTCTTTTTCAACATTTTCTATGCAGCCATGCTCCTGGATGCCTTTCACAACAACGACATTGGCATCAATGTGCACTACCTAATGACGGGGGAATTTTCAATCTTCGGCGGTTTCATGCCAAATCCAAAATCACCGAGTTGCTGGCACGGGATCTTCTATATGCAGACGATTGGGCTGTGGTCGTACACTCACTTGAAGATGCACAAATGATTACCGACTGCTTCGCTCGTGCTGCTAAGCATCAAGAAGACTGAAGTTTTGAAGCAGGAACATTCTGGCACATCAAACGAAACTGATAATAAGATATTCGAAATGCCCCCTACAGTTCGTTGACAAGTTTTGTTATCTTGGTAGCATCATCTCATCTGATGGATCGCTAAACGGAGAGATCACACACCGCATTACAAAGGCAAGTGCAGCTTCTGGTCAGCTAAGGAGTCGACTTTGAAATGAAGACGTGGTGCGTCTTGAAACCAAAATTATTGATGCTTATCGTGCTGTTGTACTTAGCATCCTTCTGTACAGCTGTGAAACATGGACCATTTACAAACGTCACATACACAGCCTGGACAAGTTTCATTTCAGATGTCCGAGGCAGACAACTGGCATAAAATGGCAAGACAAAATACCAAAGACGGCGAAAGTTTTAGAGCGCTGCAAGATGACAGGAGTTGAAGCCATGCACAGCTTCGCTGGTCTGGATATCTGGTTCGCATGTCCGACACACGACTTCCTAAGGCCATCTTTTACAGCCAACTTGCCTCCAGAAGCAGACCATGTGGTATCCAGTTAAATGGTATAAAGATGCACTGAAGAAAAACCTACAGCTGTGCAACATCGACTCAGCAGCCTAGGAAACAACTGCACAAGATCGATCGTTGTGGCGAAGCTCCTGCAAGTCAGGAGTATCCCATTTTGAACATCAACGCATCTCAGACCTGCAACTGAAGAGAGAAAAGAGGAAGGTTGGTGTCACGACAACTTCTCTGTCTCAGAACTGTACCATCTGTGGACGTGGATGTGCTGTCGCCATCGGACTCTACTCACACATGAGAATTCACAAACACTAACTGCTCATCCGTCAACTCGACGGGAGACTCGAACAATTAATAAATGACTGTGAATATGTTTAAACAATAAAATCGATAATTATTGGTAACGAACTAAACAATAACCGATAAAAAGTTCAACTTATTATGCACTTTATACTGTTCATAAAAATGTAATACATATTTGAGTACAATGTAATTTACCGGTACTTTCGCTATTGAAACTAATAAAAACTTACTAACTTATTCACTTAGATAGTGCAGTGACTTCGCATAAAACCTAGACTATAACTATACCAAACAGCCAAATCAAATATAGATTTTCAGCTATGACACCAGCTGTTTTAAGACTGAACAGTGATATCAACGGCGGTGACGAAAGCGATGAAACGAGAAGAAAGAAAGATTTTTAAAGATTAATAATCAGTTTATGTACACTGTGCTACGTTATAATTTTTTTTACTGTTAGAATGGATGTTATTCGGCAGACATTTTTTCCAAAAAATTTTAGCCATCAAACTTAATAAAACTCAAACCGCTGTTGCAAGGATCGAGTTAAATCAAGCATATTTAGAATTCGATTTTTTCAGAACCTAACCGAAACCGAAACCGAACCCGAACATCTGCTGCGCAGCAAGGTTTGACTGTGTTCCATCTCTAGCGTGTTGTATGTAGTCACGAGTTTGTCATTGCGTCAGTCGATGACTTGCTGTCGAATATCGTTGCATTACGCATTAGACGCCGGCCGGTGTCTCATTATAAGATCGCCCCCCTCAGACACCGGCATCAGTCATACCTCGAGGTACATGTCGAGAGTGTGTATGTATGGTCATTCACGGCGCCATCGAATAGAATTGCCTGTCGCCAGTAACAAGTTATTATCTCGCCGTCGACTGACGCACGCCGCAATGCATTTTTGCACAGTGTCACCGCAGAACTGCGTAATCATTCGCTGGTGATGATTGCTTCTTACGGTTAGATAAAAAATTACATGTTCTGTAGTACGTGTATATACAGTACATGCCATTGCCCGCTTGTCGGTGATGTGCTGAAACCAATATCGAACGACACTGTAGGTGGTGATACTTGGATACCCAAGCGTCTGCGTGGATGCTCCCACTAGCTACAATAACGAACTCAAATACTTATCCTTGACGTAAAAAATCATTTGGTTGGGATCGAGAAGATTCTCTTGAAAGCTACTGATTTATAGCCTAACGTTGGACCGCTAAAACTTGTTGGCAGAGATGCATAGGTTCACGCAACTATAGTTTTTTTTGAAACGCCTATCAGTTTTCGGCTAAGCTCGATAAGAAATGAAATGCCGCAAGAGTTTATATGGGCCCAAAGGTTTCCTGAAATACCAAAGATTTAAAGATTGAAAGGTGTGAGAAATAAATGTTTCGATGATTTCTTGGCCGCTGCATGCTCTGCCATAAAATGTAAAAAATCAGCCTGAGGGCAGAGATTAACAACAAAATTTTCTCGTCGATCAAAATGGCATTTAATTTTTTTTTTACATCAAAACAGAATTGCGTCCCTAAAAAGACATTTTTCGCGGCAGTCTTCAGATACTGCAGCTAAACGGTCGCCGCCACCAACTGCATTCAAAAACTTCATTGCTGCACGAGGAGTGAGTGCCGCCGTGAGTCCCGAACGCCAACGGCTAAAAAATGCATATTGTTGCCTACATTTTTCATCCTTTGCCCTAAGCCAGGGGAGTATTTATTTGTTTCCGTAACTCAGCTGCTTCACTAACAGCTGGAATGACAGATGAGTAGAAAGACTACTGTAACATCCTAAATCAACGGCTTTCCGTTTTGTCAAAGAGTTACGAGTCTAGTCCAAAGTCTACAGTTACCCAGCTGGCTGTTGGTGAATATGACTTTCTACACCAAGACCACCCTGCATACAGCAACGACCTTACCCCCAGTGACTGTTATCTGTTTTGAAATCTGAAATCTAATAATGATGGTATCCGCTATCCATGACGATGAATGACTCAAGCCTCTTTTGTTGACGCTGGAAATCAGTTCTATTTAGTGCTCTGTGAGGTCATAAATTATAATGACGTAATATGCGCAACAAACTCATTAAAGTTCGTAAAGGATGTACGATTCACTGATGTATAGATTGTGTTTTGTCTAATATGTCAAGGCTGGAAACTTTTGAGATGACCCTCGTATAACGTGAGTCCGTCTGGGCGCCTGTCGCCAGTTATTGCCAGGCCACATGGCTCTTTATACTTTCTGGAACAGCAGTCGTGCTGCAAGAAAAAGTAAGTGTCTATATACATGTAGCTAGTCATGACAAACCGTTACAGAGCTTTGGAGCGTCACCTACCGTATAGAATTACACAGTGTTACCTGTCACACGATACAGCTGAACGCAAACCTGCCTTAACCCCAGTTCGACAGACCGGCACTCAATTATCTTACCTCGGAGAGATGGAAGGCTGAATTGATTTGCGTGACTGGTTATATACTGAGGTACTTTACTTGTCGAATTTACGACCCACGATTGCTTCGCCGGTGAACAAGCCGGAAGTTGATGGGAGTCGTAGGCGTTTCTTATACTGCCAGTTATTGTTGTTGCGGCATTATTGTTACTAATAATGGTAGCTGCTGTTATGTAATTATACTTTCTTAATCGTGACAACAAAAAATGTTTAAACTGGTTACAGCACAACGGTACAACGGCGTTGCAACGATTACAGTTGCGTCGTGTCTTCGTACTATTAAAGAAATGTGCAGAGCTATTGTTAACAGTGAACTGGAATGACGTTTTGTTGACCGTCGTGTGTGCAAAAAGATGCGAGACGTGTCTGTCTTATTGCACAAACAACGCGTCGGCGACTGACGTTGACAAGATTTTCACGAGTCATACAGAGAGAGTGCAGTGGCTTATGTGTGAGTGGCAACTGCAGGGCATAACCCAATTACCGACGTCATGCTTTCGGCCTACCAAGAAGCTTATCTTGCGCATAGAAATCACGTCTTTAGCGATATTGTGCAATATTTTATACCCAGAAGATATTGCATGTTATGCGCATGTGATTTGTTCGCGACATAGCCTATGTATTACATACGTTCGTTCTTAGTTACTTGATGTTGTTAATGTCGATGCCAATCGAAAACTCACATACACTGTAAGCGTAATTTTTTTTTACTTTTCAAAAAATTTCGCGGGGGAGCATTCAAAATTTTGGACCTAACTTTTAAAGCTACTGCGATTATTTGAAAAAGTTTCACGGCGATCGGACAAATGAGTTGGGAGATATGGTGCTGCAAATTGCCAGAAAAAGACATCAACACTAACACATAACGGCCTTCGGGCGGCCTTAATTATACTTATTTATACTGCAAACACCACATCGTATTTGGTTTACAGAATACCATAACCTATTGTTTGTGGTAAATGCGAGTTCTGAGCAAATAATAATCTTGGAGCACATGTCACAACAGCAGAGAACGACTTTGCTCGGCATTAAAGACAAAAATAGGCCTACACTCGCTCCGGACGCGGTTTAGAACAAGACAAACATGTCCCGATCCTGTCATGAGCGGATGATAGAGCATCGTACTGCAGTAATCGATGTGTTGCAGTTATGTCACCTGTCTGTCAGTCAGCTCCGTCTGTTAGCTGCTGCAGCCACCTGTTGATGACGTCACGACGAGCTGATGACGTCACGTCGTCGTCCGTCGTCGTCTGTGGATATATCTCCATTAGTCACGTGGTCAGAATTAGGTTTGCGCGTCCGTAGCGGGCGACGTGTCCTGTTGGTCGTCGGTCGGACTCGCCGCTGCATTACGTCGGTCGGGTCGAGTCGGACGCTAGTCCCTGCGGCCAGCCGTCGTTCTCTGCTAGCTGTCCTGTCCGACCACTGAGCTCTCTCTGTGTATCTGTCTGTCTGCCATGCGGCAGCCGTCTTAATGACGTTGTCAACCGACCGCCAAAGCTCGTCCGTATGCACCGGACGAAGCCACGTCTGACGTCACCGGGCCTCGCAGCGCCACAGAAAGATAATTTGTGCAATTTTCTGAACAAAATACTCATTTACCCGACTAATGCGTTGCCATTTTCAAACAGAATGCGGCGAAGTGCACAGCCACACAGCACACAACAGCAAACACCGCCACGTCAATATCATGATGCAAACCACTCATTTTGAAACATTTAAAACAGCTCTGGAAAACTCGAGTTGCACATATCGGTCTAGTGTTTACACGAAACAATTGTCCCAGCGATCGGTCGCCGAGATTGATCGCTTGTACTGAATACACGAGGCGACGATCGCCGTGACCAGTCACCGCGACGATCGCCTTGTGTAAACACTACATTAATCTCAAATTTTTTTTAAAAAAAAACACACACACACAGCATTAGATAATGTATTACAAAACGAAAAATTAATTTTTGGCTGTTGTAGAGTAGATAGTGACTGAAACGTTGACGGTAAACAACAATTAGTCAAGCTAAACCATTTATGAGCTACTGAAGAACAAAGTTTTCAGACACCGTCAAAAGCATAGAGCAACGGCGAGGTTACATAGCAAATGTCGCAATTCCACGCAGCGGCGACGAGGAAAGCGTGGTCGCAAAACGTCGAACGACGTGTCGCAGTGCGGCAGTCGTCTCTGTCTTGGACGGAGCTCGGACATAGGCAAGAAGTCACTGGACAAGGGCGTTAGGATAACGATAAACCAGGGCGTTACAGCTTGAAGTTCACCGCTCATACGCGCTGCAGGAACAAAAAGGGGTTAATTAAGCGGATATTTTACTCAGTACGAGCAATGGCTTCACGTTACTTCATCGATAAGCGCCACAGATCAGTAACAAAACTGCACGGAAGGAAGTCTGCAGTCGGTTGAGTTGGATGAAATTTAGTTTTGTAGTTTTGTGACAAAAGCCTTTAGTTACAGTAGCCTACTTTTTGACAGCGAGATTTTCGCTACGGGACGCGCTAAGACACGTGACAGCGGTCGTTAACTCGCTACAACGAAGATGCACCAATCAATTATGAAACGTAACGCGACGTTAAAGTATTTTAGGAAAGCTGAGATAGTGTATGAGTGATCAAAAATGTAAAATGTTATGGTTAATGCCGTTAACAATGGCGGCAGACACGTTGAGAATGAGAAGGCCGAGACGAGACACGTTTGCGAGCTGCCAGTATAGCGTTGACGAGATCATCAGAAATGCATGACTGGACTGCTTCAGTTGAACGATGTTCGCAGTCAGCAGATGGGTGAGTGTTTGGAAGACTGCTAGCAAAGTGGATAGGAAAAGGTTAACGTGAAGTTAAACGCTTATAGATTAATGATGTTTTAGTTTACTTTAAGTAAAATAACTTTACAATTAATCAGTTAACTGGTACTAATGCTAGAAGTTGTCAAACGCCTAATACAACTAAAATGAAAAGATTCGGAAAAAACTAAGTCAAAAGTTGTGCTACCAATGTTGGTGAATAAAAGATTGTCAAACGTAACATGACATCTCTTGGAAAATGGTTACTTTTGGTCAAAGTTTATTATCGTCACAATCGTCGCAACATTTCGATTTTTCCTTCACAGCTGTCGACTCGGTAGTCACATTAGTAAGAAATAGCGTGAGTAAAAAAAGAAAGTAGCATTTACTTTTGTAACCACACGCAAAACGTACGCTATACAAGACAGCAGATACATAAACCAGCATATCGTTATAATGTTCTTACGTCTGCTTGTTAATGTGGACCATAAAGCTCGTACACTGATTACCAAAATTTAGTATTAAAAGCATCGTGGCCTCATGTAACCGTCTGCTGTATATGGCTAAACGGCACAGTTGGGAAAAACAAGCCAACCACCTACGTCTATTTTCTAATCGCTTATCAGACGGTATGATTACTGATATCGGACAAGTGATTGAAGAGTGGTCAGTCATTCAGAAGACGAGATGGCACGGTCTGCCTTCATGGCGCCGGCTCGTGGATAGACCCATGTGTCTCGTAAGCGATGAACATTACGATACTATTAACAGACGGCGCAGCAGCAGCAGCAAGAGGAGACGATGCAGGGATGCGGGGAAGGATGAAATATATGACCGGTGCAGAGTCGACGATGTTGGATTAGTCGTGTTTCAGTATCTTCATGTGAGCCAAGCATTGCTTACAGCTCATCAAATGTACATAGCCTACCTCATTTACTGCCGTTTTTTTTATTTTCTCCACTTTAGCCAGTCTTAGCCCGTCAAATTTTTATATGTCAATTGCATTCTAAAATTTTTAGGTTAAAAATCGTGCTTTTGTGAATTTATTTTAAATTATGCAACACATGTAAAACATAATCTATATACTTTAGATGTTAAATGAAATAACGACGTACCTGCTGATTATGATTATCGATTCATACTCGTACTGTTTAAAACAATCGATATGCATGTAGGTCTAGTTGCAGCGCCACGTAGGCCTACCAGTCCTGTGTATCAGGCATACAAGAAACCATCTAGATTAAACTTACGAAGAATTTTGAATAATTACTGACAATTAATATATTAAATAAAACAGTTTGCACAATCTATATAACAGTAAAACGTATTTAGATTTTTAAAAAATGTTTAATACATTGATTCTCATTAGTTATTAAACAACCACCGTCAATGCGCAACGGCATACACAACTTCTATCTTCAACTGTCAGCCGCTGAAAACAACACGTAAATTAACGAACAGAGTTTCATGTCACACATCCGTGCAGTAGAGTCCAGTGATTATTATACCGACAAGTTAATTTACCGTCAGTACAGAGCGTGTTTAATATCAGACGACAGGCGCCACTCTCCAATCCGCACCGTTTCCTGTCCGGTTGACGTTTATTCACGGGGATAATCTTAAACGTGCGTCGGAAATTTATAGCAGAACGAAATCTGACGCTGCTAAAACGTGAATCTGCCAACTGCTGTAAAATAACTGAGCAAGGAAAGCATTTTAAAGAAACGTTTTTCGTTTGAAAATTTAACGCAAATGTCACCTGGAATAAATTTATAGGTTGCAAAATCTGATTTATAGTTTTCGAATGTAGGCTATTGCAACTATAAACGAGTACGACCGATGAGAACTAAAAGGTGAGCGACGGACAAAAATTACTCTGACGTAGAGCTTAATGATTAGCCACTTTCGATGCAGTATTTATAAGTTTAATTGTTTAGCGACGATTTAGACGCAGCAGGCTATAAAGTGTCGCTTTATTGGTGAGCTGTACGTTCACATAACTTTTTATCGTTGTTAGGTGGTGTCCATTTTGTCGTCTGCGCCGCCGGCAAATCACTCATCGTCTCGTAGATATATGACGCAACATGTCGCATGCTATCCATCACCACTTCACACTGTTCACTGCAGGTGAGCTTGTTTCACAAATCCTCTCACCGTCCGTCATGTTTCATAACCGGATACGTCTACTATGCAATCGATCATTCTGTAACGAGCAGACTTCGTACATTTTATTAGGCCTACGAAACATTTCACTTGCATATTAGTCAGTAGCCATTCGCGTTCACTTGTGCATGGACGAACCAAAAAGTGACGCCGTTTTGGCAGATTGAGTTTCGTTTTCTGTAAGATGCATTATACGTTATATGTATTTGCAATTTTTGTTGACTCGCGTAAATTTTTTAAGAGACGTTATTATTACGTAGGTTTTTGTCTGTCGATATAAGAATTCTGTTGTTTTTTATGCGAATAAATTGAAATTTTCTAACCACGGTTTGATTAACTAACGACAAATGCTGTTTAGTGCACAATATGCGTGCAGAGAAACATTGGAGTTTTGAAATAAAACTATGGACATGTTTTCGAAAAAATAAGCACATTTAACTGGCATTATATTGACCCATGATTGTCTAAATGGGCATCACTCATATGGCCCAGTCTGTACATGTAAGCATGTTCTGCTATCGTCATATTGACGACCAAACATTTCCTGTCGTCGTTTGGGCAAGAACGTGGAACGATCTACAGCTGTAAGTGACGTCATCATGAACATTGACGACCGACAGTTAGACTTAAACTGCTAGTTTTGCTGTTATTTGTTTGACTTGTTATTGTAAAGTAGCTTCTTGTGCGTTTGCATTATTTACTAAAAATTATACGTGTATAATAACTAAGTGTAATATTAAGCCGTGGTCAAAATTTACTACTCTACGATTGCCATACGCTTATGCTACGAGTTCACAATGAAAGTCGTAAGCTTGCATCAATTCGACTCTCATACATATTGCGGTTCCACAAGGTCTTGCCCTCATATGGGAAATCGCACTGTACGTATCTCGCAATCTCTTGCGACTATTGTGAGCAGGTAAAGCTAACGAAATTTCATTTTCGTCAGAGCTACATGTGCGCATAACTGCATCGGTATTGTTTTTTTTACATTTATGGTAATATATTTGTTAATGCACCTGTAGCGCTTTTTCGATAAAAAATATTCATTATTTTATGTCTATTTTTCGTTTTTAATTGTATTAATATTTTCGTAAACACTGTTTAAGAATTATGATATTTGTTTTTTAAAGTTTTGTGTTCTGAAGCGAATAATCTATTGGGGAAATCGATGCACGTATATTGGCCGTATACTTAACTCCACTTATTTCATCAACATCAAAAAATCGAATTAATTTAAACGAGATTTAAATAATGCACCGCTAAGCAGGACGTCCACCGTTCCAGAGGGTCGGTGAATCATAAATATGCTATGAGCCTAGAGCGAACGACGTGCTCAGATTTCCTCGCACCTTTCAGTAGCATGACACACTAGCCGCGAGGTCACACAGCACGATATAGCAAGGTTGAGTTGTATCGGTTAATGTTCGACAACATATTAACTTTGTACGAATAAAATTTGATTATTATTTAAAAGTCAAATATAAATTATACTATAAAAATTGTTTTGTGTAGGGCCTATACATCAAAGTTATTTGAAAATGTATCAGAAATCCGGTTACAAGCATGATGAAAAAATATGGCCAATGTTTTATTTTACATGCAACATTGTCCCTCTTTCAAACTGTGTTTAAGATGCTAAATGTTTTGCATCATATTCTTTTAATATAATCACTGCCTTAAATTGAAACTTTTTCGGCACTGGTTCTGAAGCGCTAAAAAGCTTCAGGATTCACTGTTGCATGGCGTATAGTCTTTTACGCATTTTCCGGTGCTGCAAAGCAAACTGACATGGGGGTTAGCGGAGCAAATGTACTGATGTAATCACCATACATGTCCATCGCTAGACATCCAGATTTTTGTGTAACCCTTTGAGGGCAACAAAAAAGCATTATAATACAATTTTAATACAATTTTGTTTGCTAAAGTAAATCTAAGAGCCAGCCAGATATATATTGGTAGCACACGAAGTTTAGACTTTTAGCTCAGCCAGTTGTAACAAAAAACAACTAGTGAAAAGTGAAGGCCTACTGTACCAAACACCAAAGCGGCTTCTTAACTAAACTCTTTGCTAGTAATGTGTATAGCATATTACACAATGTAATAACACGTGTACAACGTTATCACCACCTATCACTTGTTTGAGCATTATGCATGAAATCACATCAACGAACTGCGTTTTCGGTATATTTATGTTTCAAGTTTTAATACCATATTAACGCTCAAAAGTCAAAACGCCTTTCTGCAGTGTTAAAAACGACAACTTTTGACACTCTTTTTTTTAAAAATTAATGCATCAGCAATGAACGAACTATTTTTTTGAGTTTCACACAAACGTCGTAAATAAAGTGTTGTTATTGGTACAAACATAAATCATACGAGTAAGAGTCTATATTCATAAAGTCATAGGTTATTCTGACATGTTTATGGGACGTTTCCCAGACAACACCACGCGAATAGATTGATATGTTTTAGGAAATATATTCGAGGAAAAGTGAAAAGATAATGATTATTCGCCGAGAGACTTTACAGGGGGTTAATGTGTGCTGGTAACGCAATCATTATAAATCTCGTGCGCTTAACGCCCGTTCTTCCATTTAAACACGAGGAGCGTCATTAGCGCCTGCTGGTGGGAGGTGGGAGAGCTAGCGCTGTGCGGGTATATGGACACTGAGTGGCGTCAGCATGCGCAACCAACGCCACACACACAACAACGTCGCCACTGGCGTTTTGCATCACCGACGCTGCTGCCACTACTGCTGCTGCTGCTGCTGCTGCTGCTGTTGTCGTTGTTATGATCTGCGTCATGAACGTGCCCCAGCCTTCGGTCGCTTGTCACTGCTTTGCGGTATTAACTGGCACCGTCTTTACTCTTGCCGTCGTGACGTTGTAGCGTCGCCGGTAGACGGTGTGCGGGCCTGACACCGGCACCGGTGTGCTCCTAATACCACGTGCCTCGCTGCGACCTTGTCTCTTTATAGACGCACACAGCACATCTGCGCGCATTAGTGAATTGGAAACAGTTCAACGACCGGTGCGGTGTCTCGACAAAGCGACGACGAAATGGAGATCGCAATAGAGTTAGCGCAGGGTGACATGCGTCGCTCACAGGAAGTACATTGTCTGAAGTGGACGCCGCGCTAAGGTCGAGGTCGGTCTTTAAGTTCAAGATGGCTGCCACGTCGACTACCCTGGTGGTGCTGCTGGCTTGGCAGCTGTCTATGACGTCATTCTGTGACGTAGTAATGGCGGTGAAATACACCCAGCGCGCTCTGACATCATCAAACCGACGAATCAGGTGACTAGCTCGTACCTAATCTCCTTTTATCATCTTCATCATCAATGTTATTGCTGTCGTTGTTATCGTTAATATTTAAGCTTATGATTTACACCACAGTACGTTTTGGTCTGAAAGGTCAATTTGACGTTTAAAAGTGTCCCTATAGTTTTGAAATTTAACAAATTTTACATATAATGAATAGCTGGTTGCTAATTACACTAAATGCACGTAAACGTTACAACATCGTGTTTTTCACGAGTTATAATTGTTAGGCCTGATGCAAGTAAGGAAGGATGTGACTGTCGCAGAGAGTCGACGTGTTCTCTGTTACTCATTCGCGGAGGTGTGAAATCATTTATAATGTTTCATCGTTAGACTCACGCGAACCTAGAGGCGTATATGGGAGGCGTGAGATTGTAATTAGCACGAAGATAGAAGAGCGATGCGAAAGCGCGAGAAACACCAATTAGAGTCGAACACATAGTGAAAAGCCTGTTAGCGATTCGGCTATGCTGTCAGCTATACGTGAGGAGATTAAGCATTAGCGTAAAATACATGTACACTGAACGATGCAGTGAAAAAGCTCTCACGTGTGTCTGAAATTAATCAGTAAGCACTGTATCGTACAGAACAAAACTGCAAAAAAATGTCTATAGATATAAATCATGTTCGTGAACAAGCTTTGAGCTACTTGCTACGTTAACTCGATGTACCAAATTTTGTTTTAGATTAATGGCTACAGTGTCGTGTGCAAATTTTTGTGATATTAATGTTGTACAATTATTGACTAGCAGTAGCACTTTAGGTTTATTTTTAGTTACATATTTAATCCGTTAACTTTTTACCATACATATGGTACAAGGTTGCGTAATATCGATAAATAAGCAACTTTAAAAACTGATCAGCATGAATATTACTAACAGTCTAATACTATGTAATAGTAACTCGTGTGGTACTAGCAAATAAGGTCTTCTGAAAATAGTACATTTTAATTCTGGACAGTAGAAAAGGAAAGGGAAGAAAAAAGTTAAAGGAAAAATGGGGAAGAGAAAAAGGGAAGAAAAAAGAAGGGAAAGCGAAAGGAAAAGGGGAAAAGGAAAAGAAAAGAAAAAAGGGAATGGGAAAGAAAGGGGAAAAAGAAAAAAAAAGGACGGAAGAAAGGAAAGTTAAAAGGAAAGTGGAAGGGGAAGGAAATGGGGAACGGGAAAGGGGAAGGGAAAGAGAAAGGGAAAGGGGACGGAAAAGGGAAAGGAGAAAGGAAAGGGGAAGGGGAAGGGAAAAGGAAAGGGAAGGGAACGTGAAAGGGAAAGGGATAGGAAAAGGAAAATGGGGAAGTAGAAAGGGGAATGGAAAGGGAAAGGAGAAGGAAAATCGGAAGAAGAAAAAGAAGGGAAAGGGGAAAGGAAAAGGAAGGGGAAGGTGAAAGGAAGAGCGCTTAAGAAAAGTTGGACGCACGGACGCACGCACAGACACTCAGGTGATTTTATACGTACTCTGTCCAATGCTATGCGTCAGCATAAATTGAAAATTAACATAGGCAGTATATATACACCTTTATTTGTCAAATGACAGCCATGAAAGAAACATAACTAATAACGATAGATAATAATAATAAAAAAAAATAATAATGCTGACAAGAAATACAGTATACCCTAAAGGCAGTAAAATATCGCTATTGTAACAGCTTGAAGAAGTTAAAAGTTTGACGCTAAGTTTACAGCGTTACGCAACACAATTAGACTACTGAAGGTTTCTAACAGCTGCCAAAAAAGGCACCGCAGCCAAATAAACAGTTTTTGCTTTTGTCGCAAGCACTAAAAATTCCAGCCATCTGGAAGCATTCTCATAGTGCTGTCGATCGGTGCTGTCGATTTGGTTTCGCGGTTCAGTAGGGGAAAGAATGTATCACACTGCAGCATGATAATTGCGACAATGGCTGTGAGCTGCAAGGCGCGGCAGCCGAAGGGAAGTTCGTAAGTTGCAATAATTCTGTTCAGTCTTGCGTCGCGTAATTATTGCATATTGCTGAAAATTGAGCATAAGTACGAGGCTAGGCAGTGAGGAACATGTTACGAGTGTGACGGAATGGCGGCAGCAACATCAGCAGCAGCAGCAGCAGCTATGAGTGAGCGTCTGCAGACGAACCACAGTCGGACAATTTAATTAAATGTGGACTAGTGACTGCAACGAAGAGCGTACCCTATGACTAATGTCGGCAGATGAACTATTACAGCAAGATTGATGAAAATCGACGAGTAGCATCCGTCCATTGCTGTTGATGCAAGAATGACGTTTGTTTCATGATAATTAATGTATGATGTTGCAGTGCTAGAGTATGTCTGGCATAGTAGATGTAGTAGCAACAAAATCCGTTTATAACGTTGTAGTAATCTTGTCTACAAACAGGCAAACAAACTGACAGAGCTAAGAACATAAGCTTCTTCCTTCGCGGCTGGTAATAATTACGTTTGCAGCAACAATCTGATGCATGGGTGTTGATAATGCAGAGCCAGTGGAAGGGCCGTCCGTACCTCCCGGCCAGGGGAGGGTCACGTATGCTCAGGGGCCTCATGCTAAATATTAAAAGAATTTCTAGTTTTTAAAAAATATATTTAAAATATAAAATAACTACACATGTGAAAAGTTTACCCAAAATGGACAAGTCTATCACTTTTCATTAATGTATAGTAATCTTTGACGTATTGCGGCCTATTAGACTTAATTTTTTTGCAATGACAACACAAATTGGGCCTATCTGATTATTTGCGTTTCTAATTTTTCAAAAGTGAGCAAATTTGCGGCTTTCAGTAAACGTGCAAAAGCCAGAAGTGTTTTAGTTTCAGGGGAGCTTTGCCCCCTGTCCCCCTGACTCTAAACCCCGCTGGGGGCTTCGTAACTAGACCCCCATTATAGGGGCCTCGCATTTGTATTGGGGGGGGCTCCAACTCTTTAGCGCCGGCACTGTGATAATGTAAAACATTCTTGGGCCTAAAAATTTCCGCTTAGTGCACTGAGTGCAGCATAACGGAGTAAGTGCAAACATTTTTTCTTTCAGTAAAACTTTGAAAGCAAACTAAAAGAAGTGCAAAAAATATTTATGAAAATCCAGATTTTTAATAAAACGACGAAAACCGGAAGTACGAGAATTTTTAAGGCCTTACTTTGCTTGCTTATTTACTCATTACATACTGTGTATATACAGGCATAACTGCTGTCATTTAGTTCTGTTGTATACTCGTCACCAAAAAACCAATAGGATTCGATATTTTTTTGTAACGAGTTAACAGTTTGACGAGGTGACTAGTACCCTACTCAATTCCATAATATAGGCTAATTGAAAAAATGATGCTTACTTAACATGCAATGATTTACAGCAGTTGTAAAGCTTTGCACGTCACTTTAGCAATCATTGAACCGATCGGTCATAGCAAATCTCTTGACTAATGAATTGCATCGATTTGTACGTTCGCAGCGCCGTATCCGTCTAATCTAATTTTGTGGTGTTGAAGCAACAGTTTGTCGCCTGCGATGGCATGGATGCCTTACGACGGTTGGTTCTGTAGACACGAGTGACCTGTGGCTGTGGCTGCGGTAGTGAACGTTCTGTCGACGAAAGTGGGTCCGGTGCAGTGAACTTGTGCCTAGTCGCTGTGACTCGCTGTCAAGGCACTGACGGCGTTACAGAATCAATAGCGTGCTGCTGCAGCGAGTGATGGCGACGTGCTTTTCGCTTGGACGCAATCACGGACTGGCCACCGACAACGTGCGACGGGACAAAATTGACAGCGGCGCCGGCGACGAATTGCTGTTTTCGCAGTTGCGCCACTGGCTGGTGCACCGGTCGCGGCACGCGGTTTATTAACAGTCCAATGCAAAGTGCAACGACTACGGCTACTATACAACCGCGATCCCGTCGCTTGCCTGCCCTGCCTATGACGCGCTTTTAACCCTTTTAGCGCGACGTTTAGCACAATACCGCTGGAGCTATTCTTATTTGCATGCAGTGATTGATGACAGATACGACTGGGATATCTGGTGCGAGGACTTTATATTAATATGGTAATACAGTACTTTAATATGCGCACAGTGACACTATGCAGTCGTTGTCTCTGTAGCCGTTTGCGCTGGAAGTTTTTGATTTTTGATAGTATAGCCTAATACCAGTGTACAATGTACAATGAAGTTTGTCAGCTACGCTGTTTTGCTGCAGTTGTTTACTGCAGATGCCACGGGCACTATATTACAATGGAGATAACATTCAGTACCCTAAAAAGTAGTACAAAATGTAAACATCTTGATCTTTGACTAATTTATACAAACAACAATTTGTACAACATAAATGAATATGCTTTATAGATTTTGTATATCTACGTCACCAGAAAATTAAATTTCACATTATTTCACACGTTTTCTATCAATTTTCACAGCAGTGTTTTTGATTATTACTATTAACATAATTATAGCAACGTTTCAAATATTTATGTAAAAGAATATGGAACGGAATAATTTCACGAGAAAGCCGCTAACTAAGAGTCAATATTTTTATGCATGATAGCGCGGCCGCTTTACACGAGCACAGTCCACTGGACACGGCGCTCGTTGCATTTCACGCGGCGCTCCGACGTCTGGAGGCGCTGACGATATTAAGTCGTAAAGCATCAGAGTTCCATACTGGAGTCGAGACGTGGTCGTAAACCGATAACAAAAGAGCTGATCTAATGCCTGATGTCACGGCGGGGCCGCTGATTACGTGCCACGTGCTGCATGTCAGCGCACCATCTCCATCCTACCGAGAAATATAACCATCTCATTATGCACACATGTGACCCATAAATTGACACCATTTTCATTTCACAAATAGGTATTAAGCTTGTCTTTTTTCTTACTCACAAAAAATTACGGTAAAAAGCTAAACGCTGAGTATAAACTTTTACATTTTTATATATACAACTTTATTCACCATAAATAAAATGGTAGCACAGTTTTAAAAAAACAAACCTTAACTAAACTTAATTAATAATAATAACAATCAAACTGTCAGTACTCAGTAAACATAACCATATTAAGCTAACAACTAATGAGCAACGTTCGATAATTTCGACATTAATTTAACACTTCATGTCGGTACCATTTCGCTGGGTAATCTGAAGTTAAAACACATTCGACATTCGTTTACAGTATCACTGTTTGACGTACAAAATCATTAATGCATCACCACAAACTCTGAACTTCGGCGGTCAGTTTTTACGCGCGAAAGCAGCTTTCAGCGCGTCTTAGCCATCGCAATTCTGTCTGTCTGTCTGTCTGTCCGTCTGTCACACGGTTGGATCAGTAAAAAACGGTGCAAGCTAGGATGACTAAATCTTTACATTCGATTGCCTGAAAGACTCTATAGTTTCAAGAACCGTAAAGCTTTTCCATATATTCGAAGGGGGTCACCCCAAACGAGGACGCTAAATGAGAAGGGGTGGGCAAAATTTGCGATTTTTTGCCAATAAGTCGCTGTATCTCACTAATGGTGCAAGATGGGGCCTAGGTTACTATTAATCATTAATAGGAAGTTGTACACCGGCTCTCGATTGGCGCCAAATTCAATGACCTCAAATGACCTTGAACAACAAAATAGGGGGTTTTATGGATTTTTTGGCAATTTTGGGCTGCGACACAAGTCTATATCATTCACAAGGTAACGCCACGGAACTATAGTTATGCGATCCAGATAGTGAATTTGGTGTTTGTATATTAACTTAGCGTGAACACCCCAATTTTCAGTTAAACTATTGAACCGAAACTGCTATAAGCTTTCGCGCGTTTCGTGAGCATTAGCTCAAATTTCTTGTAGTTAATGGACAAACCTCCAGACCATACAGCAGAGCAGGCAGACATTTGCTGTGAACTAGGTGCAGTATTACATCTTCGGATGCAGTTCTTTCCAATTTACCAAAAATCGAGTTGACTGAGCGGTAAAAAGAACGTTTGGCATGGTCCAGAGAACACTTTAGTTACTCGACCTAACAATGTAGATGTCCAGGTACCTTATTTCATTGACCGACGGCAGGTCTTGGTTGTTTATATCAATGCTAGCGCATTTGTTGTCATGGCGTGGTCCAATACGCATTGTGCAAGATTTTTTAACGTTTACAGCCATGTCAATCGATAACAGTTCTATAGTTCACAGATACTAACTATAGTTTGCAATTCTTGGATAGACGGTGCAAATATTAAGATATCGTCTGCGTATAATACAATAAAAGAACGTTGAAAAGCATACCTATATCGTCGATATAGGTAAATAGCAAATAGGTGAGGAGACAGGGCAGAACTTTGTCTCACTCCGAAATCAATTTTGATAAACACAGAAGTCAGATCGTTCCATTTAATGCACGTATTACAATCACCAAGCCAGTTTTCCAGAACAGTAAGCAATTCATTTGGAATATTTCTCTTCATTAACTTTATGAATAGGGCATGGCGATGTACTTTTTTTCGTTTCGCAACGCAGAACCAAACAATTTATTAAATCTGCTCCATATTTGTATTCGGTTTTAGGTTGATATTATGCTTTGTTCTTTTGCTACCACGGGGCGTATCCGACTTCGATAAACATTGGAAGGTTGCGCGACGAGAAGTTGTACAATAAATAGTTAACCGAGCCAACGTGACGTTTCAATGGACGCAAAATGCTACTGCTGACGACAACGGTCATAGAAGCTGCACTAACAGTGGCAGCCTGCAGTAACCACGACATACTGGACCCCCAGCAGGTGGGCAGCGCCACGACTGCCATCTGTAGACGAGGTGTTATTAGGCTAATACGTTGTATCCAACAGGGCAGCTTACACTTAGCTTAAACCACACTTAGCTTGCACTGTTACTTCTTTTCTTCAAATTTAAGCTGCAGTCATGCGTCATAAAGCCAACGACGGTGTAGTCTAGGCAATCTAAGCGTAACTTAAGTACAATACCGCACTGTCTGGAGTGGTATAAGCTCGTACTGTGTGCTCACTTAGCCACTCCGGGATGGGATATCTAGTACCTACAAACCATTCTGGATGTGTTGATTTTTTCCAACATGCACATGTCTGGAGCTGGAGCCAGGCTGCTTCCACGAAATGCATCCAACGTGCTTCATCTTGGGCGTGTCGCTGTCCACGCCAAGTTCAGTCCGTGGTTGAGCGGCTGAAGGTCTGCTTCCAGGGTCCGTAGACAGACGTGACGTGAAGTGAACGTACTGGACTGGAGTCTTTGGCCATCCCGCAGATTGACGTTTTGAGCGCCCAGTATGTCAAGTGAGTCGCCCATCCTTGTCACGTGACCGAAGTAACGGAGCCGTCTTGTTTGGATGAACTTGAACCGTTCGATAGATCTAGATGCCAGGTAGTCTTGTGAGTCCAGTGACACATTGTGTTTGATGGGTTCCCTGATCCTTAGAAGAAGGAAACATTTGGGGTCAAACCCTTAGCCTAAACATGAATCTGCAAAAATTTGGACACCATTGGGAAGGTCGTCCTCATCCAGTGGCATTTTAAGCCTTCCAACTCCCCGGCAAATCAAACACTAGTACTATCAACTGTATGTAAAATATCGCCTTGACTTATGAAAATAATCAATTAATAATATAAATATATTAATTAATTATTTTAAAAAAGAATGTTTATGTGCCAGAGACTAGTTGATTAGCTTTTAAGAAAAAAATCTAGATATTTGGTTAAGATTTTGGATTATTTTTCAGATTTTTTTTACCGTTATCAGACAGGGCGTTATAGCGTATACTAACATTTTTGCAGTGTACGTATGCCAGCGAGTTATGAATAAACATCGATGAAATGTTTGATCGAGGTATAGAACGTGGGCAAACGACTAATTGGTTAGATTTTAGCGGCAAACCTTTCAAGAATTTGCTTTTAAACATATATACTTATTAGTCCGCCCGAAAACGATAGTTTTCGGAAGGACTTCTGTTTTACGCATGATGTTTTATTTATTTTTTTCCGAGCGCGAGATCTCCGAGATGCGTGGACCGACCGGCGCGAAATTTTGCACGATGGTCAGTACTAGGCCGACTTTTATAATGCCGGTCCAAAATTTTGGAGGGGCGCACCCCAAAAAAATTTCAGAGGCCAAAAACATGCAAAATTTGGCCCGATTTCGGACGACTTCGAAGTTCGGCGGCGAATATCTCCGAAACGGATGAAGATATTCAAAATCGGATTTTTATTCCGTCTATCGCGATTTCTCCTGCGTTAAGCAAAGCAAGTTCGGTGAAGTTTGGTCCAGTGACCTTGGAGATCTCGATGTTGAATCGTACCC
>Ga0209367_1003516_pt1 | contig 21328 bp, 13 predicted proteins | sample WorMetLIZISLAND2_FD_187412 | JGI IMG/M metagenome (GOLD analysis project Ga0209367, IMG submission 187412) | Marine gutless worms symbiont microbial communities from Max Planck institute for Marine Microbiology, Germany - Olavius geniculatus... ...
GATACATTGGGAAGAACACTTGAATCTGCGAGTGTGATGCATTTGTGACTAGTGTGACGTTATGGTATCATCTCCTGATCCCTAAAGTGTGACGTCTTGGTACCTATTCAACTCCGATCACGCTGAGTGTTTGGGTGTTGAGATCATGGCACATTGTGGCTAACTGTTAAATTGCATCTACTAAGTCATCTTAGTTAATTACTAAAACCTAAGAAAAACTTTCAGACAACTTTTTGAAACTGTAACTTTTCTCCAAAAACGTATGTTTTTCGAGCTGCGAACTGATGCCACTGTGGCGGATGATAGTATGCAGTCATTAATCCTGGTCACTGTGTATTGTTGTTGTTGTTATTGTTGTTGTTGTTGTAGCCACTGCTGAGCTGTCACACTTGTCAGGACTGTTATCACCTGGACTGCCTTGGTCCTTGCAGTTCAGCCGCTTCTCTCATGGACAGACCGAAGCCGTACAAATGGGTAAATCTGTCACTGTTCTTAACTGTAGTTGTAACTTAAAATATGTAAAGTCTCTCCCGTGCCATAAGGCCCATACAGAGGCAGTGTGGCACTGATTTCTGTTTCTCTAGCCCTCAGTCAGACACCAGTTTACACTGCGAGACTACGGATATGAGCCTAGTGCATCACACGTTGTGCCTGTTTTATTATGGTTCCGACAGTCAGGGAAAGTCGGGGAAAACTCAGAGGATCAGGAAAAATCTGGGAATTTAAAAGTACCAGGGTGCAAAAGTTAACAAAGATGCAGAAAAAAATTTGAACTGTTGTATGCAGATTATTAATTTGTACCTCCACTTTTAAATTTGTTCTGCCACCTTTGTTTCTAGTGTGATTGCGATAGAAAACTGACATTGGTATTTCGCATGAACAAATTAGGGAAAACGATTCATTTTGTTTTGGAAAGTCAGGAAAAGGTCGGGGAAAATGAATTCCGCAGAGTAGTTGGAACCTGGTACTCGTTGCACAGAGAAATGGCGAGGCTGAGTTGCCCTGGATGGTCGGTTACATACTGAGATAGTTACTCGCTTGCTAACCCATTTAAGTACTAACCGGGCCCAGCGTTGATTAACTTTGTTGATGTGACCAACGACATTACCAGCTCAGCCAAACCACCGCCTGGACTCAACGCTCTCTTTCAATAGAGAGCATTATCACATTGGTGACTGTCTGGAGGATAACAAGGAAGATTATTAGAGCTACCATTATGTTAACTACATATGCACACGTATAATGGAGTTCTTACATTTTTAGGTTTAGGTCGTTTTTTTGTGTTTTGTGTTCCTGTGAAGGTTAAACTTTCTGTTTATTGTAAAGTTTAAACTTAATGTTTCATTATTATGTGTTTGTGTGCATTCTGCCTGAAAAGGCCGTCCCTGAAATAACCTATACTGTGTTGGGTGGGACATTAAACCCTACTCACTCACTCACCAGCTGGACTTGAGCATTGATTTAGTTTGATGCTGTTTGTAGTACTATTTCTGACACTTGTGTTACTGCAGACTTGGCTAAACTTAGTACCCAGTATAGGAAAGTGCAGTGCTTCTATAGTACAGATTCTTTGTTGGTTTTCATTGCAAGTATTTAACTGAGTTTTTACAAGAAATTTGAGCTAATGCTCACTAGACACGCGAAATCCTATAGCAGTTCCGGTTCAATAGTTTAGCTGAAAATCGGGGTGTTTATGCTAAGTTAATATAAAAATACCAAATTCTCTATCTGGATCGCATAATGATAGTCCCGTGGTGCCACCTTGTGAATGATATAAGATTTGTATTGCAGCCTGAAATCGCCAAGAAAATTCATAAAACTCCCTATTTTGGCGTTCAAGGTCATTCAACGTCATTGAATTCGGCGCCAATCAAGAGTCGGTGTACAACTTCCTATTAGTGATTAATAGTAACCTAGGCCTTATCTCGCACCGTTACTGAGATACAGCGACTTATTGGCCAAAAGTCGCAAATTCTGCACCCCCCTCTCATTTAGCACCCTCGTTCGGGGTGACCCCCTACAAATTTATGGAAAAGTTTTACGGTTCCTGAAACTAGAGCCTTCCAGGCAGCCAACGGTGAAGATTTGGTGATTCACTTTTGACTGATCTACTTGTATGACAGACAGATGGACAGTCGGACGGACAGAATTGCAATGGCTAAGACGCGATGAAAGCAGTAGCTGCTTTTGCATGTAAAAAATATTCTAATGCTTGTCACTGTTCACAGTCTTATGATTAATGACTACCTGTGCCACCGACTAAGCATAAGCTTTAGCAATACTTTGGTGTGGACATCTTGGGTCTATTGTTTTATTCATGGCCACTATTAATTTGTTCATTTGATGGCCACTATTTATTTGACTAAAGACTGAAAAAATACACGTGATGGATGGACAGATGGACAAACAGACGGACAGGCAAGATTTGTAATGCAGCCATTTAGGATGGCTGCACACGGAATGTCAGTCTAGTATTGTGTAGCTTAGTCGAAGCAGAATTTGGTCAGTTACTGTTGCGTTGCATTCTTTGTTGGCTTGTTGCTCGTAGAAGCTTTTTGTACCAAGATGGTTTACCTGTCCATGGACATTCAGACACACCTGCAGTTAGTAACCATTTGAGTACAATTGATTTTGCTTGCAATGTTTGTAGTTTTGTCTGAAATGTGTTCGTCATCATCGTTCACCGGACTTCGAGAGATCACGCAGTCTTGCTGAGAGTATGTGTCTTTTGAAACATGGTGTTTAGTCATTAGTTTTGAATTATGTGTGAGTTCTAACTTGATGAGGCTTGAACCACTAGATGTACACATGGTGATGATGATACTAGTTGTACATGCTGTGATAAGACTAGTTCTATCCACTGCAGCAAGACTAGTTATACACACTGTCATGATGATTCTATATCATGTCTCAAAAAAACATTCCTAACATTTTTGACTCTGTCTTTAAAACCAATAATCAGATTTTAATAATTTTTCATAGGAATATTCCTGACACAACTTGCCATCAAATGACCGTTTAGGTTCCCATCTCACCCGATGTATACTTCTGCACTACCTAGGGAAAGCAGATCAAGCGAAATATGTGTTGAAATAAACAGAAAACCTGAAAAAAACATCCCCGACATTATCAATCGTAACTTGAAGAAATATTAACAGATTTTAATAATTATGGCAGAAATATTTCTGACACCACTGGCTATTAAATAAGTGTGTTAGTTTCCGCCTTACCCAACGTCTGCTTTTGCACTACCTGGGGAAATCAGACCAAGCATAATACGTGTTAAAATGAATGTAAAAACATCGATAAATTCTATCTATCCTAATCTGTGCGCCCCAACAACTGGTCTGTTAGAAGTTTTGACTGTCATGCAGCAGTGTGTCTATCAGATAAAGTTTAGGAATGTTTTTGAAGTCAAGAAGCGACTGGTACAGCCTGGATTGGTCTGGAACAGAACATTATCGATACTGCTATCAATGAATGGAGAAAGCATCTCCTTTCTTGTGTTCGCATAGTGGGCCAGCACTTTAAGCAATTTTACTGCAAGCAATTTTACTGCAGGCAATTTTACTGCAGGCAGTTTTACTGCAGGCAATTTTGATCTTGGTTTATTGTTTGGTTTTGAAGGAGAAGTGCAAAATTAAAAAAACAAAAACATAGGGCCTCTCGTTACTATGTATGGGTAGCCTAATACGAGCACTGTCAATGGCTGTTGGTTTGCAAGTATTTCAGCTTATAGCTGTTGTTTGGTTGTTGCCATGCAGCTGATGTAGCAGGACCAATGTCGTCACACCTGGATGAACCACAAACGGCTGATGATGTTCATGCTAACAGGTACCAACCGGTTTTCTAAGTGGTTTGTGTCGGAATCCTATAGTAGTTTGGCATGCCCAGTGTTATACAGTCACACTGGTTAACTGAAAGTCTTAAGCAGCAGTAATTCCCGGGTACTTGTAGTAGTAGTCATCGACGTCAGCATGGTTGTTGTTGTTGTTGTTGTTGTAGCTCACAGCTCTCCTCTTTCATCAGCATTGTCATTGCCATAGTAAACCATTTTTGCATGTAGCTAACCACCCATGTCAGCTCAGCATTTTATCCATTTTTCCAGGTCACATCAGTAGAGTATCGTTCTCTCTGGTTCTTCATGGCAATCCATCTCAGAGCCACTCGGCTGGAGATTGCAGTCACAAATACCAGGATTCCGGCCTTTCGTCAATCCCGAATCCCGGGATTGGCGGCGTCTCAGTCCAGAAATTTTGGGATCACAAAAATGAGTTAAAATTCTACTTTTTCATGTGTTAAATAATAAAAGGAAATTTTTTCAACCATTTCATGAAAAATATATTTTATGTGCGCACGTAATACTCTGTGCTGTGCACTGTAATTTGTATTTTTACAGTCGCTGTCACTCCCTACAGTTCGGATATATTTTTCGAAGGGGTCTATGCTACATCCTATACATGAAATAGCTCATTTGGGGATACCAAAATAACGACCAATTTGTAAGCCTAATCCCGAAATGGGATCCCGGATTACAAATTTCTCAATCTCGGATCCCGGGATTGAGATGCGAGCCATGACAGGATGCTTTCTTCCAATGGGAGATGAAGAAATGGATGGAAGGCTGTGTTGACATGGTAATGTGTGAGATTTCTCTGTTTACATGGCTGTCACTGTGTACATGGGAGCAGCAATGGTTCATCAGCGGTGCGTTCGGATGATCACACATATCTCAGCACGTCAACACTAGTCACCAGCACTAGTGAGCTTGCCCAGCCGTTGCCGTTCAGACTGACTGCTGCTAGCAGCTCTGCACACTGTTAGTATATGTCTCTTTTCTGTGACTGTAACTTTTGCCGAGGAGGTTATGTGATAACCAATATTTATTACTTTTCTGACTGTTGGTTTGTCAGCAGTTACTATTGTCAGTGTGCACGAACTGACAAGCTGTACTATCGCCATCCCCCTACAGACACCTGAGGCGCGTTTCGCACTTTTTATTTCTCTGAGATTTTCAGAGATTCTCTGAGGATCTCAGAAAAAAGGCAGGTGCAAAACGCGAATTCTACGCAGTATCTCAGATATTCTCAGAAAATTTCAGAGATTCTCAGAGAAATAAAAAGTGCAAAACATGCCTCTGTTCTTCCAAAATGTGGATTCCAATCCTCAACACGAAAGTTTGCATGGTGCTTTACAGCCAAACAATATCATTGCAATGGTTACTGTTAACAGGCTATAGACACCTACCAATGCATTATTTAATCCCTCCATTGCCAACCTTCCTGTTGTGCACCAAACAGCGATGGTGCCTCGCAGATTGCCAAGCAGTACGGTCGGCCATCCTGGCAACAGCTGGGCTTTTTGTTTGTTGGTGGATTCACTAATGTCTGGCATGGATTTTTTTTATGATTTGCAGCGTGTGTACAGTGCGAACTGTAAAAATGTGCCGCAGAACTTGTGTCTGTATTTTTGCAAAACATTGGCTGATTTTAGTATCCGGTTCTTTCACCGACACTTGGTGGAAAATTTGCAATAATGTGAAATTTTTGTTAAATAATCCAGCATTCCACCATATCGTAACTGCATCGCTACATATTCTGTGAAAGATTATAGTAGAAGACTAAGATTTTCATGTTTTGGTTATCCTGTCAACAAAATCCAGATTTCTATTATTTTGCTTAGGGTTGATAATTCCATGATTGGGCTAACTCACAGAGGTTAACTTATGATTCGTAGGTTAACCTCATGCACACTTTTCCATGCCAAAGGCACCAGAAGTTAATTTCGGTGGTAATTTCTCAAGTTAATCTTATGGTCAACTCTACTCTGAGCGTGGAACAAATGACCCTCAATTGACTATTTTTTTAAAAATAATTTATGGCTCACTGGGTACATGAACTGTTGATGTCTGGTGTGTGCTGTATACATCAGCAGCAGCAACAGCAGCTGGTCCAGATGCAGTACAGTCATTGACTGAGTCGGTTGACTCTGTAGTGAGTGTATCCGGGGACACACGATGCTGTGCACTTTGTTCTCAGCATGGGGACATTTCTTCAGCGTCGATTTCTGTACGTTCTTACCTGGTTTTTAGGCGTGAGAGCTAGCATAGCTACGGCAATTTTTTCCGTCCGTCTGTTTTACGCGCATTTCAAGAGTGAATTGCGCCAAAATGGCTGGAGATAGACCAAAAGAACGTGTGTATGAAATTTTTAGCATTGAGTGTAGATTTTAGCAATCCAAGTCCGAACCCTCTAGGTTCAAGGAGGGTTGCGCAAGCGGGTATCAAAGAGGGGTACCCTTCTAAAAAGTGGTTATATGTTGTTGGCTTGTCTAGCGTGAAAATAGTTGCTGATAGGCACAGGCATGCTGCTTATCCTAACAAGCACTGGCGACAAGCTTCTTAGGAATGTCGACATCGATGACCTTGAATGACCTTGAACGCTAAAAAAATTGGTTTTTAGTGATTTTTTTGGCAATTTTTAGCTGCAAACAGTCATCCAACTTGTCCTATAAATCCTATATTTTTGAAAAGAGTCCTATGTTGTCCTATATTGTAACTAACTGTCCTATAAATCCTATTTATGTAAAAAAACTATTCAGTTTATAATACGGTGTAATGGTGACATAAAACAGCACAAATCACAATTTGAAAATTCAAACTTTTCCATTACACAGTCAGCAAAGTTCTTCTGACATTCTGTAAGGGTGATGTTTTTGGCCTGCGTTCTATAAAAATTTGTTAATCAGTGGGATGACTGTGCAAAAGATTGAATTTCGACAAAATTGATGGAGATAGACCAAGATTACCTGCGAACAGGAACTGCTATAGGCTCTCGCACGTTTCATGAGCATTAGCTCAGGTTTGTTGTTTTAGCTTGTAGCATGCTGCTTAGTACCAGCGTTGTCGTTGATTTTTGCATTTTTTTCCAACTAGTGTGTGTGTAATCTAAGTGCTGGTAATGGCTAAAAGTTTACTCTCCGCGGAAATATTGTTCTCATCGTCATCAAGACTTTGTCGACACAGTAACACTTAGCTTAACAACCACTAGAAGCCTGTTGAATTTTAAGGTCAAAGTTTAAGGTCACATGGGTTGTTGTGTGTTTCTTGCGGGCATGATGCTTCTTGCATTAGTTGACTCAGAGTCAAAAAATGTTATTTGCTATAGATGGCACCATTTTATTACTTCCCATGGAAGTGGCAGGCTCTACTTGGAGCAGTACTTATCTTTGACTTAGCCTTGATCTTGCAAATAAAATACAAAAATAAAAATAATAAAATGTTGACTATTCTAGGAAAAACAGACGATTGAGGTGACTTTGGTGCTTGTCGTAATGTTTTTAAACTGATTTTTAGTCAAAATTTTAACGTAAAATTTAAAAAAATTTAGAATTTCTTAGCAATAAATGGTGCAATTGATTATTAATATCTGCAGCTTTTGTATAATTGCACTGCATCATTTGGCTACGTTTGCATTATAGACACAATCTATTTCCTATGCTTATTCTAGCGATGTTGTTTGATGTGTATAGCGGTGTGGTCGGCTGCTACCGGTGGGTGATTCGAAGTGGGTGCATGCTAACTGTGCGCTGTGGTCCACGGGTGTACGTGAACGCGAACCCGGCATACTACACCGGCTGCACACTATCATGGCGCGCACCAGAAAGCAGGTCGGTCAACATGGTTACAAGTGACTTTTTTAACTTTTGTGTATTCGGAATTTTCTCACATATCGATCGATTTTCATAATCCATTTACTTGTCAGATTAGTGATAATCTTGAAAAACTTTTAGTTGTTAGAGATTCTATTACGTGCTGTGAGGTTCAAAGAGTTTTGAAGTCGACTAGATTTCTGTATACAGACACACTGTTCACTGACTGGACTAGCAGTCAGAGGGTGTTCCTCTCTGCAAACTGTGTGTTCTGATGCCCACAACGGCAGATCACCTGCTTACACTAAGAGACATGCCGTTCAGCTTCGCAATGATCTGGTTTTCGTTCGGCATCAACCACCAACTGCATTAAACCAATCTACCAATTGTCTACCGATTTTGGAGAACGTGCATTTTCTTTCGCAGGCCCAAATGCTTGGAACAATCTACCAGATGAACTAAGAACGTCACCAACGCTACGACTTTAAAAAGAAGCATTTAAAGATTCATTTTTTAATCATGGTTTTAGCTAGTTGTGTTTTTCGTTAGCTGTTTTGTCTTTAACATTTGTACTGCGCAGTGGCCTGTTTTAATTGTATATTTGATGATGATGGTGATGATGATGACAGAGTGTTCACTGATAGGACTGGCAGATATGCTGTTCGCTGACAGGACTCGGAATAGTAGACAGGAATAGCGGACACACTGACTGTGTCACATTGTGAAGTATCAGTGCATCAATGTATGTCTTGTTTCTCTGACAGCATGTCTATTTGTCTGTATGTCTCTTGTATGTATCTTTGTGTATTCAGCTGTGTAGTGGGTGTGGTCTGCGTGGGGCATCGGTCTACTGTTGTCGACTCATCTGTTCATCGGTCTATCATTTCCACTGCGCCCAACGAGCTCACTGCTCGTTCAAACGTCACAGGAAAGTTCTGTGTCCACAGCACGTCGGCTGTCTACGTGGCAAGGTAACTTCGGGTCGATTTGGTTTGCCATTTTGAGGGGCTGCCATTCCAGCAGGCTGCCAAAAACCTGTTTCATATGACAACGAACCCATTGTTATTAAACTCTTAACTAACTCTAGCACTGACTTTAACTTTAACCCTATTCCCAACGCTGTCACTAACCCTATGCCTAACTGTGGTGGATTTTTGGAATGGCAAATCTCAGAATAGCAGCCCTACAGAATGGCAAGCACCCTTTTGGTTATATGTTTCTGCTGTTTTTTTTTGCCAGTTTTGCTGTAGTTTACTGTAGAGTAAAAACTTTATTCTGCAATTTATTATGTGTTGCAAGATATACGAGTAAAGGTGTTCAGGATTCATGCAGCTCTTTTATGACAAGTCACTCGACATTGAGTCAGGTTGGTGCTTAGATGGGTGACTGTTCGCAGGTACACAGTCATCATCTTTGACCAAGCCACCCAGACTAACTCAGCCTGGCCGTCCTTCTGTGAGCAGGCAAAATGAGTACTGGTGATTGTTACAGCCACCGCTAGAGAAGAAATGGCTAATTCTGGCATTTCAGCAGTTGGCATTTCAGTGATCGATATAGCTTATTATTATATTGTTTTTTTATGAACTAAGGTGTCATTACTCTATTATTTGAATTTACAGAATCAGCACAGTTTAGAGAAAATTAATTAGACTGTCTATGTGATAGTAATTGGAGGCCTTGTGTTTTTGCTGTGTTTTTTTTGTTTTTTTTCTTTTATTATTTTCCACTTTTCCACCAAAACCAGACAGCATTCCAAGAATAAAATTGTGAGAATTGTGGCGAATTTTCAGGGAGATCCGTTGAGGGGTTTTGGAGAGAGGAGCATTTTACCACAATCACTTGTAATCTAAAATGGAGATCAGATGCAGCGCTGTTTTGACATTCGCAAGTGAGCGCCACGAGATCTCTAGGCTCCGCTCGGCCGATTGCCGTGAAACTTTGCCACACGGCCGGAATACAGGCGAGCACTGCTTTATAATTTGGATTTGGATCTCAAAATTTGCGGGCCCTAAATTTTTTCCACCAATTGGACTTCTGGCGCCGGGTGGCTTTATATAGGACTCTGCCCCAAAATTGTAGTTCGTGCTGTTGTTGAACGTGCAGGATACAGACTTAGATGTAAACCGACATTTGTTTGTGAAGCCGCGGTCTACTAACTGTCTGACCCACTGCTGTCAAGGCTTGACTTCTGCAACGGATACATCGGCGCTTACCATCCTTTCTGGTTAGCTGTCTTTTTCATGTTGTGTCTGTAACATTTAACCACACCAGACACATTTATTTATTGGTAAAATCATAATAAGTGTTGTATGAAAAATGTGTGTACACATTTCCAGGTTTCTCTTGTTTATTATGTTAAGTTATTGCCTCTCCTGACAAGTTCACTGTTTCATCTCAGTTTTTTGATGCTGTATCACAGTATTACTGAAAAAGTTGTAGATAGATTTTGATTGAATTTTATAGCCAGTAGGGTGTGGTTAAATAAAAATGGTTTTTATTTTGATAGTGATAATTTTCCGTGCCAGGATTTTTTTGCGTGACTTTTTAAAATGCACTTTCTATATAACAGCGGTGCTTTTAACTTTCCGAGTGGTTTCTGATTAGTGCCTGTCCCAGAATTGCGAGAGAGAGAAGAAATTCGTTATTCCAAGATTTCACGCTTTAATATGCATAGAATGCTTGTTATTATTGGCTTTGTTTGAAGCTGAAGAGAACACATTGCTACTGCTAGATGTGTGTTGCAGGATCTCTGTGCATTGACAGCCTGGGTGTGCTGACGGCTGCATCCGACCAGGACGCAATGCTCTTTCCTGTCGGCTTCCGGTAAGCTTTTTCTGTGTTGGAAGGTGCAGTGTGCAAAAGGATAGCTGCTTTCTTTCAGATTCTTTCCAGCCAATTTTCTGGAGTCTTGCCAGTAAGGCCAGGCCCCAGAAAAGTGAATTTATGCTAATCGTTGGATTTTCGTACTGATGCCAGAGTGGTATCAAGATTAATGGCATTTAGACTTCATTGATTCAGTTTCCAGAGTAGTTCTAGCACACAGACGCTACTTTTTGTTTCCTTAAGTGTATTTTTCTTGGCTATATCACTAGTAGGCAGTGTTGGAGACATTACACATTTTCCCATTCCTTGGAGGACAGCGGTGCCATATGCAGCAATGGAAGGAATAAGAAATGGGCATGGCCCAGGATGCCCATAGGCAAAAAGTAGGCAGGCACGACAGGAAGTTGCAATTTTTTGACAGACATCTCCAAATTTCTGATAAAGGAGATTGTGTGTGCTCAGAATTTACATTTTGCCACTAAATTTTCCTAAAATGGGTTTGTAAGCCCCAAGTGGATGAACATTTTATGACAAGAAGAAGATTTTCGGACAGTTTATGTACTCCCAAATTTAGAGGGAATTACTCTCTGGCACAATGCCGCTGGCGGGGCCTAGAAATTGCCCGAGACAAAACAGGCTGAGCCACGTCGGTCTGAATTGATTGCATTCATTAACTGCAGCATTGAATATTTAATTTTTATGTGCATCACATTTTAACTGAATAGACATCTTTTCGTCATTGTTTGCACGATGCAGTTCATCATGCAATCACTGTCAGCTCATTCAGGTGCTTTTTCTCTAAGTTTTGATGATTTTTAACGTTGAATTTTGTAATGCACCCCCAGCCCTGGCTTGAGTTGGGAGTTCACTATAATGGCTGCTTACTACTACTACTACTGCTACCATTACTGCTTTGTGTTGTGCAGCGTGACTCGAGTCTACTGGAGTTCTGTTGACGCTCGACGGCGTGCTGTGTACACATGTCGAATCCTGCCTGCTGATAAGCTGACAGCCGGTCCAAGCCACGATGATACAGCAGCAGACAAGAACCATGCTGAAACGATGGCCGATAACATGCCTGAATGTGCAGCCGCAGTATCAGGCATGGACGCATTGACTCAAAGTGGGATCCAAGTCAACTGCCACATTACGGCTGTTAGCATTGCTTCTTCTGACGACGGCCGGGGCAGAGACCATCACATTCATGGTGATCATAAGTCTGCCAAAGATGGTCATGGAACTCTGCATTTCAGGGAGGCGTCGTCGGATGCAGGGAATGGTAATAATGCAGCTGCGAGTATACAACAGGCTGCTTCAGATCAAGGCAATATTGCTCGCCATAGTTCAGCCAAAACCGTTGTAACACATCGTGATACGTCGTTGTCGGATGTAGGTGATGTGCCAACCTATAGCACAGGTAATAACCAGTTTTACCGAGACTCCACTGACAACTCCAGTTCTACAGATTCGGCAGCAGAGTTGGCTAAGAGCAGTGCACAGTATTTCTTCGAGCCGGACCTCCCGGCATTCGACTGCATTCAGCATCGTTCGTCATTTGCCGATGTGTCTGCTTTTGAAGTGATGGATACAGATGTTGGCATTGGTGATGATGCAGATGCTGATGTCTCACTGCGATCAGACTTTGAGCCTCGTCACTGTACCCCACTGAAGCTCATCAGTCAGCTGGATGGAGCCATACCGGACTCAGACTCCGAAGCAAGTGACGGTGATGCCACCGATGTTCTGGCGAGCTGTGGGGATGTGCTCTCTCGATCGTTCATGGCACCTATGTGTCGACCGACGGCGGACCACGGAATGTCAAATCCGCCGTTCAAGTGTGTGAAATGCAAGCGCATCTACCGGACCAAGGAGAGTTGTGCGCTGCATTCGACCGTTTGTACCTTTGAGCTGAGCTCCAGCAGCAGTGAGAGGTCCGGTGATGATGATGATGATGATGATGATGACGAGGAAGGATTAGACCCCACCGATGAAGAGACTGACACGTGCTGCTCGGACGATGCTGCAGATGACAGCGTGATTTCTAACTACCTCAACAGTTCACGCACTATCGAGACCGCTGCAGCAAACTGCTCATCGCTCGGCTGTCAGACCGAGAACGTTTACGTGCCGTTGGAAGATTGCGACTTGAACGCGAACCTTAAAACATTGTTGCATCATTCTAACGCAGTGGTAGAAGACCACTTGGGACTTGAGCTGGCGGAAGACATCGATACGGTGTTCGATGGAATTGAAAATAAAACTGACAAGGAGATTTGTGATGACTCGTTCATCAAATCTTGTTCTGGTGTGCAGGGTTATTTTCAGAGCACAGTAAATGAAACGGTTTTGGCGTCTAAGGCTTTCTCTGTTGTCGAAACTGAGGGAACTCATCTTGTTATGCCGTGTATCGGTGCAAGAGACATCTCTGTTCAGATCGATGCAAATGTACAAATCAGCGATCAGAACATTGATAGAGTAGCATCCGGTGGGTGTCCGGCTGAGTCTTATTCTCTACGGCAGATTGGCTGCGGTGAGCACATAGCCTGTGAGACAGCCGGATCACATGCTCTGTGTACTCCAGATGTATGTAGTCTGGAAGCTGTACCTCGTAGTGATACTGGTGCAGCACATTTACAATACGGTGCTATGGGATATGATCATATGACTTCAATGAATGCTACTTTGCAGTCTGTTGCTCCATATCGTACGGACTCTGCTGTCAGCACAGATCGGCAAATGGCCAGTGTGTCTGATGCAGCCATTAGTGCTGTCAGTAATGCCAGCTTTTTACTGCCAACACCCAGCAGCAGGACGTCTAGTGAGGTATCCAGTAACAGTAACATTACAGCTGCAGATTCTATGAGAGTGGAATCTAGCCAGCATGCCAACTTTTCATCCGTTTCTGGAGTCTGCTATTCTGCTTTGGGAGGATTATTAACGAGTAATGCAAGTCTTGGTTTTCCGCCGAAGCTCGGTCCTGTTGCAGCAGTGGTCTCGTCGTCGGTCACTGTACCATCGCCACAGTTTGCTGCTGTAAAGCCGCAAGACATGCTAAGTTCGTCGGCAACTATGGTCTGGCCATCTGCCACCATATCTCCGAGCATTGTGAGTAACAGTTTGTCTGGGGGTGGTGCGAGTAGCGGTGGCATGCGCACCGGGCTGTTGGCTGTACCGTGTGTACCAGTGGGTCTGGTCTCCACAGGAGGCATTGTCATTCCAGCTGCTCTCCCACAGTCTGCAGCTCGTCCCTGGGCCCAGCCACTGAATGTCGCACAACCTCTGATAGCCTTCCGGGGGCACAATCGGGTCCAGTCCCCACATCTCGGTCGCACAACGTTACCAGTGATTCGTCCGGCTCTGTTTGCGCCGGTGATGTGGGTCGCTTCTCAGCTCCCGTTGGTTAATCTTCAACAGCAACTAATGACCGTGCATCCTGCCTCGCTGTCAGCTGAGCATTTACATCCAGTGTCCATTCATTGCTCAGTCCCATCTACATCTGTTGCAGTCATACCATCAGCTTGTCAGCAGTTTGAATTGTCACCGTGTAATAGTAGTACTGTATCTGATAACAATCCAGCCCCACTGGGGACGAAGACTTTCAACAGTAGTACAAATGTCCAAACTGCTTCCCGGATGCGTTCAAGCTACCAGCAAGTTTCTGGTGTTCGACTGCCGGCTGCTGGAAATGCGCTGTTGCCTCATGGAGAAGTGCTGAGAGCTGTTTCGATCAGTCCACAGTTTCCAGTTGTCCAGACCACCTCCCAGATGACCCCAGGCTATTCGCAGTTTTCCCACTTTCGACTACGCCCGGCTGATAGTTCATCATTGCCTCTGGGATCAAAGCCGTCAGTTTGTTCAGCTGCTTTTACTAGTCTGCATCACTTAGTGCATACTACTGCAGCTTTATCAGAGCAAGCTTCCTGGCTGTCAACATCAGCAGCTATTCCATGGTGTTCAACATTATCATCAAGTCCAGTCTGCACATCTGTGAAGCAGGTAATCATAATAGTAATATTAATGTGGTGCTGTATCCGTTTTGATTGACTGATTCATCAGTTCATTCATTCATTCATTCTTACATTTATTCATTCATTTTTAGCACCTTCGGTACTCAGTTCATTCATTGGAATGGTGCGTATTGGTACACAGTGACGTAACTGAACTGACGCAGTTTAGTTTTTGACGAACTGACCCGTGGGCAAACAAGGCTAGCCCATTGACATTATTTGACACCGACGCTGTTAGTCGGTACCTACTGTAATGCATTACTGCTTGTCCATTGGTCATTGGTCAGTTCGTCAAAAACTAAACCATGTCATTTCAGTTTAGTTCACTTGTATCACTTTGTGCACACCTTAATACTGCTTAATACCAATTGTCGTGACAGTGTTTATTGTGCTGTCGTTTTGGCATGACCATTGTTATTAAAAGTTAGCCTAGTTTCTTTGGTGAATATAGCGTGAGTTTTGGATGACTGCCATCCCTGGACCAAGCTGATGTGCTTGGGCCCCAGATCGACTTAAACAGATAGCTAAAGTATTACATTCACCATCGTTATTTATTACCACTGAGCCCAAAGCCCATGGAGGGTTAGAAGGCTGAGTTGACCCCTGGGTAGATGGTTATGTACCAAGATGATTTGTCTGTTTGTACTAATCAGACTCAGCATAGAATAACGTCATCGATCAGACGCAACGCATTACACACCACTAACTGTAAATGGTTTGGTACCTAGCTTACCTGCAGTTTGTATAGGCTGTTGTTCATTGTACTGTATTATAAATCTGTTCCTTGGTTTCATACTCTGTTGCACTTGCAGATTTGCCTTTGTACATAAATTTCTGTCGTGCCCGTGCTCTGTCTTTCCTACTTTTGGTTTTGATTAAAACCTGCAGTTTACTTACTCGGGCAGCCAGTAAGTGAGCACTGTGCTGTTCTGGTAGCCTTCCGATTGCATTGCATCATAAAGTATACCTAGAAATTTACCAGAATACAAGCTATATTTTATTGTTTTTGTATTTTGTTTGTTTTTGTATTCAAATAAGGTTTGTATTCTGATGAATTTCTATGTATAATTTGTGTATCGTATCTACATACGAGTCTGTTGAAATGAATTGCATCGTGTTATCTGTTGTGTTCATTTAGCCAGAATAAATGACTTGATGATGATACTGATGTTGATGTAGGTTAGCAACATTCCACTGGCATCGCTGATGCATCTCGTCTCATCAGCTACGGCATCTGCTGTCTCAGTATCTAAGCACAACATCAGCTCTGGACCTGTGACCATTCCACAGTCGTCCATTTCATGGTCACACCATCGTAGCACACCAGTGACTGTCAGCTCACTGTCTGTTATTACTTGTGAACAAAAGCACGAAGTCTCAACTGGATCAGGAAGTCAAAACTTACAAGCACCTAGCCACAGGATGGAAGCAGGAATGAATCCTAATGTTGCCATTGCTGTGACAGTATCCAAGTACAACATCGGCTCTGGGCCTATGTCCATTCCATGGTCGTTCCGTAGCACACCAGTTACGATTAGTTCTGTGTCTGGGAGCACCTGTGAACGACAGCTCGATGTCTCGACTGTATCCGGAAGTCGGATCTTGCAAGCACCTGGCCATAGGACGGAAGCAGGAGTGAGGCCCAGTTTTGCCATTTCTGCCGAAGATCGGCAGTCGTTGAATTCATGGCAGCGAACACGAAGGTTAAACAGTCCATTGTCTGTACATAGCAACGTTACTACTAGTCCAGCTTACTCCGCAAACCAGACTGCTTCTCAGAGGAGTGGTGTGGAACATGTACTGATGTCCGCTGCTGCTCCTGGTGTTCAGAAACCTCACCCAGATGTTGCTACCGTGTTTCCTACAAGCACTAGTCAATTTTCCACTACATTAAGTACAAGCTTCAGTTCATCCTCAGTGTTTGTCCCTGTGGTAAATTCCCAGAGCAGTGGGGCAGTGGACTGTGTGTCTGCACCAGCCAACAGTGCAAAGTCTCTGAGATTAGTTATCCAGCCTTCGTCGGTAGCAGTCGCCACGCAGTCCGAGGTCATGATGAAATTTCCGCAATCTGTTTATCAGATGCCGACGTTTACCGTTTCGCATGTACCGCCTGCGACCAGCAGACCCAAACCAGCCATGAGTTCTGAAACATTGCGGACGTGTAGCATCCGGTATCGCCCAGATTCAGACTGTTCATCAACATATTCTGGTCTGGTTGGAAGCTCTTTGACTTTGGTGTCTGGCTCCTGTAGTGCAGTACCTTTGCCGCGGATCACGGATAGTCTGGAACGCCTGTCGGAATCAGCGGTGGATCAGCAAATCTCTTCTGCAGTCCACAGCTCGGAGACACAACACTCAGCTGGTAAATATGACCTCATGTTCATTGTTGATTGTCTAGTTTTTGTTGTTGTAGTTTTTTTGTTTTTTTTAAAATTTTTGTTTTTCTTGACATTACAGAAATATATTATACTTTGCTTCTAGATGCCATAATGGATTTCATTAGTCTACAACCCTTATTTTCTTATATGTTGAATATTTCAGTGATCAGTGTTGCCTTTTTCAGAAAGATAGTTTGCCACTAAGTGTCACTCATCTATTGCTGAAATGTAAACACATTAGTAAAGTAATGAACGACAGCTCGATCTCTCGACTGTATCCGGAAGTCAGATCTTGCATGACTTTTACCGTTTCGCATGTACCGCCTGCGACCATCAGACCCAAACCAGCCATGAGTTCTGAAACATCGCGGACGTGTAGCATCCGGTATCACCCAGATTCAGACTTCGATCTTCAATCTTGATGAATTTTATAGCTTTTAAGCGACGAGTTTATTTAGAGATATTTCATTCTTGATGTTTAATATTTTTATGTTGCTTTTAGAAGCTATAGTGGATTGTGCAATCTTTATTTACTAATTTGTCAATTGTTTCAGTAATTGGTGCTGTTTTCTTCAGCAAGATAGCCTTTATAGCCTTATAATTTATGAGTTTATCTAGAGATATTTCATCATTGATGTTTAATATGTTTTGTTTACGTGTGCTTTGTACACAGACAGCGAGGAATGTTCACCACTGTTAGCGGAGTATTTTCGTACGCGGAGGATGCTGGATGATGATATGATCAAGAAAGAGAAATCGTCGAAGCTCGTCTTTGAAATCACCAGCAACGATGGGTTCTGTGTTCGTGCTCGCTCCTGTGATGGTGACGATAATCTGTTTTTTTATCAGTTAAGCCTGGTTTCCATCCAGCACAACAGATACAACATATGCAACACAAGAATGCTTGCCATTGCTGTCTTTGCATGTTTATTGTTGTTTAAAAGGTATAGCTTTTCGGAGAAAACTTACCTCAAAGCTACAGAGGGTCACCTGCCATTTTTGCATACTTCTCTTGTTTTTATGTGTTTCGTGACTTCTGCATTTGCTTGCATTCTTATCTTGCATCAGCTTCATCTGTTGCATTTGTTGCATATTTTCTTGTGTTAGTTGCGTTGAATGGAAACCAGGCTTTATAGGGTATTTTTTGGAGTCTCTAAAAACCTGCTGCAAATGATTTCCAAAGATTCTTTGATTGTGACATAATGCATTCTATCCTGACTTGGCTGTGGAAAAATAGACTAGGTGATCAAAAGCCTTTACATCTTGGCATAGTGTCCCAGGTTGCAAGTCTCGGGAGCTGTAAAATAGAATCTATTTCCTGGCCATATGGCTTGAAGACATCTAAACCAGGACTTTAGTTTTGTATTGTTATGTAGCTTGTGTGTGTAATTATCTTGTGTGTTTATGAACGTAGTTTATTAGTATTGTTTATGTTACTCCGTTATTGTGTAGTTTGATTTTTGTAGTCAGCATCGGTGCAAGTGTCTGCCCGGAAAGTCTCATAAATTCTAAAATGACGCAGACTGTAATGTGCGGGGAAAAAACTCCACTCATTCACTCAGTAAACTAGAAAGCAGTCAAAGCCCGCAGGTACCTCCGCCAAGGCAGGTGGCGTCACCATCTTCGCTTTGCTTGTGGTTCCCTTATGCCCCCTTTAACGTAATGATAACGAAAATTTTAAAGTAATCCAGAATCCAGGATTCCTGCCGGATCACGCCCAAAATCGAATCACTGGTAGGTTATGCCATGCCCGACATACCCTCAAAATTTCAGAAAGGTCTGTCCATAACTTTTTGAATTATCTGGCTAACAAACAGACGAACAAAAATCGGCAAAAACATTACCTCCTTGGCGGAAGTAAAGATGGTTATATTTGCATTGCATTTATGTGTGTGTGTGTGTGTGATAGTAATTGATGTGTGATTGCTGAATGACAGAAGCGTGGAAGGCAGTGGTCGAAAGTGTTCAAGATGCAAGGTCCCGTGCACGCATGAAGCACATTTCATACACCGGTAGCTCTGCTGCTATATGTCTACTAATTAATCATATTGGTTTTATTCGGGACCATTTTGACAAAATGCCTTATCCATTGCTGATGATGCTTCAAGAAAATCAAGACAGAAAACTGTGCATTTTCCAGTGTTTTTAATGTTTTTTTTTACCGCTTTTATTAAACAGCATATGCATTTTTGCTTGCTATGTCGTATTTTGTAACGAGAAATATTTAAGCGGCATTTAAAGAAATTTGTATTAGTTAGGACATTTTGCTGGAAAAGTATAGAGATATGATGTTTTGCCATTCTACTCCTGGCTTGATAATAATATGAATGTCGTGCATGTGACCACAGCAGTTTATAATATCAACCGCACAAGCTGCGCTGCATACCGTCATTGTGACATCAAGGTCTGCCAGTACAGACTGCCTTTAGAATAAGTGCTGCAAGTTGTACCTGCATAACTTGAGCTGTTCCTCAGCTGTAGTTTTTGTGTCATACGTGGTATGCATACTTGTACAGCAGTGAATGGTCTGGATATGTTTGGCCTTGCCAATGAAGTGGTCAAGTTTCTGCTAGAACGACTGCCTGGCATAGAGAACTGTCTGCTCTATCAGCATAGATATCAGCCTAGCCCAGCGCCTACAGTACCACTTGAACCTGAACCGGTTAGTATCAGTTTCTCTGTGTTTCTTAGAATGAAGAATGAATTGCGCCAAAATGGCTGGAGATAGACCAAAACAACCTGTGCATGAAATTTTCAGCATTGAATGTAGATTTTAGCAGTCCAAGTCCGAACTCTCTACGTTCAAGGAGGGTTGCGCAAGCGGATATCAAAGAGGGGTACCCTTCTAAAAAGTGGTTACTTATCCATTGTTGGCTTGTCTAGCGTGAAAATAGTTGCAGATATGCACAGACATGCTGCTTATCATAACAAGCAATAGCGACGAGCTTCTTAGAAATGTCAACATCGATGACCTTAAATGACCTTGAACCCCAAAAATATTGGTTTTTAGTGATTTTTGATGATGTTTGGCTGCAAAAAAAGTGAATTGTGACAAAATGGATAGAGATAGACCAAGATTACTTGCGAACAGGAACTGCTATAAGCTCTTGTGCATCTCATGAGCATTAGCTCAGATTTCTTGTTCTTTCATTTAAATTTCATGAGATAGTGTAGAAGATCAGTTAATATTTGGTGAAGATATGGACAATCACAAAGTGGGACGTTTTTTGAGACAGAGTGTAGTAATTATAGCTGCGTAATTATAGTGTCTGTGCCAAAAAGTTTCAACTGAAATTTTAATACGAAGTGCATAATGATGGTGAGAATCTAGACAGTCTTTTAGCGTTTTTTCGTGTGACGACTTTTTGAACTTGAACTGAGAGATTAGAAACACATCTTCCTTACTGTGAAGGTAAAGGTAAAAGGTAAAGGTCGTCAATTTGTATAGCGCATCGTCGCGCACACGCCTCTAATGCGCTTTCATCACTAACCAGAGCCGCCTGTCGCATGGCCACCGTGTGCAGCCTGCAGACACAGGCTGGCGCAGCGGCTGGCTAGGCAATCCCAGTCAGCTTTACCAAGGTCCCCACCTTCCGTAACTCATGGAAATGAGTTACTACTCATTTTACCATCTCACAGAGGGTAGAAGGCTGAGTCAACAGTCAACTGTGGAGGTGATATTGCTAAGCGTCTGTGCTATTTATTGCAATAGCAGTTTTTCAACTGCCATATTAACAGACCACTGACACTGAAACTTACATACATAAGTAAAGTAAATAAGTAAAACATAAATTTGTGTATAGTGTGAAGTTAGCAGCTTGTATTTTCTTCCTGAATTTGGCAGCAAAGCTACCAGTGCATTGGAGAATGCAAAATGAAATCCATTACATCAGGTGTCATTTTTGTAGCGTATTCTTGACTATCTAATTTTGTACTATACATATGATATGAATGTTGACTGCTATGATGCCGGTTAAGTCAGTTCTTTGTTCTTTTTCACAGTGTGATGAGTCGGTGTCTGAATCTCACAACGGTTGTGCGCGTGTGGAACCATTTGCCGGCCGCAAGTCGCCAAACATGTTTGCATTCTTGCTGTCCAAACATCGCCGCCTGCCACTGGATGTTCAGCCTGCGGTGCAGCGATGTGACTTTGAGCTCAGCAACCCGGTCTCCAGCAAACTTCAACGGTAATTCACACTAGGGTTACATAAACCCGTGAATTTTTACGCGCAACAGCAGCTACTGCACACAGGTGGATCAGTCAAAAACAGTGCAAGCTAGGATCACCAAATCTTCACCGTTGGCTGCCTGGAAGATTCTAGTTTCAGGAACCGTAAAGCTTTTCCATAAATTCGAAGGGGGTCACCGCGAACGAGGGCGTTAAATGAGAGGGGGGTAGGCAAAAGTTGCTATATCCAGCCGATACGACGTTAGCAGAGCGATAGAGGCGACTTCTGGTGAGTACAAGTA
>Ga0209367_1003517_pt1 | contig 21325 bp, 9 predicted proteins | sample WorMetLIZISLAND2_FD_187412 | JGI IMG/M metagenome (GOLD analysis project Ga0209367, IMG submission 187412) | Marine gutless worms symbiont microbial communities from Max Planck institute for Marine Microbiology, Germany - Olavius geniculatus... ...
TCTCATAAACATCTCGGGCCCGGGGTAATTTACCTCCTACTCTCCATCTTGACGGACTGGGCGCATTAATTTACGCATTAATTAATGCATTAAAAAAATTAACGCACTGCGTTAATGCATTAAAAAAATTAATGCCTTGACAGCTCTACCTTGAATGACATTGAACTCTCCAAAAAGGGGTTTTTAGTGAATTTTTCGCAATGTTTGGATGCAACACACATTTCAACACTGAATTGTGGCAAAATGGCTGGAGATAGACCAAGACAATCTGCATGTGAAATTTTCACCATTAAACATAGATTTTAGCAGTTCAAGTCTCGACTCCCTAGGTTCAAGGAGGCCGGCACAGGTGGGTGTCAAAGATGGCTACCCCAGTAAAAAGTGGTTATTTTACCGCAGTTAAGTTAAAGTTAAGTTAAAACCGAACTTATAAAGCGCCATAAAACTAAACGTGTGTAAAGATACAGATAGGCACAGATATGCTGCTTATCATAACAAGCAATTGTGACAAACTTTTTATTGGTGTTGATGACCTTGAACCCTCAAATTAGAGGTTTTTAGTGAATTTTTTGGCGATTTCCAGCTGCGACACACATTTTAAAAGTGAATTGTGTTGAAATGGCTGGAGATGGACCTGGACAACCTTTGTATGACATTTTTTTTAGCATAGAACGTACATTTTTAAGTCTCTAAGTTTTGATCTCTTAAATTCAAGGAGTCTTTTGTACCGGGCCGAAATTTAAGTACTCTTTCAAGATGCATTAATATCTTATTGCTGTAGGCCTACACTGATTGCCAAAGTGGCAGGACCGCTGCTTTCGTGCGTCATGTGAGCTTTGCTCAAATTACTTGTTTAATTAAGTGAAGTGAATTGGTGATTTATTGAGTTGCTGTTGTTGTTGCATGCAGTGGGTTACTTTTGGTTTGGACTTTGGACTACATTGTACAGGGTGGTCCAAAAAAATGGCACAAAGTTTATGGCACCATAATTTTGCAACCGTACATCACAGAGTCATGCAGTTTTCAGCAAAATGTTCTAAAAAAAATTCTTTACATGACCAATGTCAGTGTTTAAATACAGCAATTAAATATTCTTTGTTTTGCCGCTGGCAAGTGAACTACTGAAAAACAGAATTACCTTCAATGTGCGTTGGTCCATGAAAACTTGCCACTATTATTTTTTTAGTAGCTCCGTGAAACATTGGCCGATTTCAATAATTTTTGGCATGCAACATTAAGAATAAACTTGACACAAAGGTCTATAGTTTTGGCCACCTCACCTTAACTTTGTCGCTACACTACCGTGTGAAATGCAGAAGTCGCTGTTTGGCCATTGACAACAATGAATTCCTATCGGGTAGTGTATGCATCGGCTCAGAAATTATAAACTGAATAGTGACAAATGCAGTTAGCAATTATTATCACTCAAAAAATCACACGTGTCACATCACATCATCTTCATTTCAGCATGTGCTCAAAATGTCCTTCTGCAGCACAAACGCAAGCGGTAGACGTTGACACCATTTGCCAACAGCACGTTCAGTAACTGCATGACTCAAGCAGCCCACTCGCTGTTGATGTATCATTTCAGTTTGTCGACTTAGAATTTTAAAATAAAAACGAAGCAACAGATTTTCAATGATTTTGTGGTCTCAGTAATTTTCTGAGCTGACGCATGCACTGCCCGGTATGAATTCATTGTTGTCAATGTTCAAACTACGACTTCTGCATTTCACAAGGTAATGTAGTGACAACCTTAAGGCGAGGTGGCCAAAATTGCAGTCATTTACGTCAAGTTTTTTTTATGTCGCATGCTGAAATTATTAAAATCGGCCAATGTTTCACTTAGCTACTGAAAAAATAAAAGTAGCACGTTTTTATGGACCGCTGTGAAGAGAGTAATAGTGTTTTTGCATAGTTCAATTGCCAGCGGCAATAACAAAGAATATTTAACCACTGTATTCAAATATTGACTTTAGTCATGTAAAGAATTTCTTTTGGAACATTTTGCTGAAAACCACATGACTCTATGATGTACGGTTGCAAAATTATGGTGTCATTAACTTTGTGCCGTTTTTTTGGACCACCCTGTAGAATGGGTCTTAGATCTTACGTTAAAGATGCTTATCATTATTACCTTTTACAAAATCCAGGACGTTTTAGCTCATTTCTTCATGCAGTGTGGTACTGCAAACATGCTACTGGATGTTCAGAATTTGTTATTTATGAGAATTTAAAAACTTGATCTTTATACAGTATTTGAACATCATGTTCATTTGATTTTGATATGCAGTTGTCGGTTCTTGTTAATTTAGCTTAAATTTCGAGATACACATGTTTTATTAAGTTTCCATACTTGGCTGTAAATTAAAACTACCTGTCTATATTTTGTTGCAGATTATTGCATGGCGTAATAAAATATTTTGTTATTTTGTAACAGGCTACAGTTGCTAGTCTGCCCAGAAATGGTATCTTCGGGAGCGGACTTATGTTTTACTGCAGATGTTTTCTTCTTTTTTTTAATGCAAGATCTCCCTGATGCCTCAGTCGATCAGCGTAATATTTCGCACTGTGATAATACCTAGGCCGAATTTTATAATGCTGGTCCAAAATTTCGGGGAGGGGCTCTCCCCAAAAAAATTTTAGGGACCAAAACATGCAAAATTTTGGCCCAATTTCCGATGACTTCAGACTTTGACGGTGAATATCTTCGGAACGGACGAAGATATTCAAAATGGGTCAAATATTTGATCTACTGCGATTCCTTCCGCATTTGTCGAGAAAAGTCTGGTGAACTTTGGTCCACTAATTGTGGAGATTTAAAGGTGGAATCATACACACCGAAATAGACTTTTTTGGAAGATCACATTTCGGCCCTTAAGGGGTGCTGTACCCCCAAGTTTTTACATGCGCTAGAGAATGACCAAGTATTGCTAGCACACCCTCCACCGGAGACTTGGGTCTCCCTTACAAATTTTTTCAAAGGGGGTCTAAAATTGGCATAAAATTTAGTAAATGCATGCCTATAACTTTGGCAATAGTGTGATTAGCCCCACGATACTTTGCCAAATGACGTTATTCTAGGTTGGGGTAATAACCCTGGTACAACTTTTAGGGAGCACTGCCCCCTTTAAATTTTGGAGGGCAAAAAAACGTCAAAAATTTGGTGTGATGTAGGAAAACTTTTGACTTTGACCGCAAATATTTCTGGAATGCATAGAGACATCGACAAGCGGTAAATGGCGTTATCAATGGCGATTCATCCCCCGTTGAACAAAAAAATCGGTGGGCTTTGGTCTACTAACGAAAGTTGTAGATATTGCGTGTTTAGACCCTAAGTCAACATTGCGTGTTCTGCGTATGCTAATGCATTTGAGTTCGGGCCATGTGACTTTGCCACCAGGGGAATTTTACCCATGAATTTTCCCCCCAATCTTACTTAGGGTGCCGGGTGGACTCACGTTGGGCTTTGCCGCAAATTTCTAGTTTGTGTATTTTTGTTTCTGCAGCAAGAACGAGGATTTGAAAGGGAAATAAAGAAGATAGAACAGTAAGTCATACATATGTTTACTACTTAGCAAAAATTTCTGTCAAAATGTCACTCGAAACCAGAAAAACACATTCCCAAATGACTTGTACTGGGTAATGTGTTAAGTGTGACATAATACTCTACTTACTCAAGTCATTTGTTTATTACGGTTTCACTGTCATCGAAGCCCAGAAACATGCTCAGCTGGCTTTTTATACCATCCACATAACATTTTGTACTCTGAGGTATTGTTATACCGGTAATCCATCCACACTACCACTACCAACATTCACTAGTTACCAACTGGTCAAAAGTCGACACAATGTTGCCCTACTGAGCACTGTTGTGCATTTTCTAGGTACTGGAGAAGCAGAGGTTGGATGAGGTGGGAAATTGAAAAGTCGTTTGATGGCAAGTTGTGTCAGCAATATTTGTATCAAAGTTATTGAGATAGCTTAATCTTTGTTCAAGTTACAATAAATTACAGCAGGGATGTTTTTTTTTGTTGGGACACAGTATATAATCACTTTGTACTCTGTTCCCATCATATAAATGACACATTTTCTATTTGTAGACTTGAAGAGGCAACAAAGTCAATTCACAAAGATGTGAAAAAGTGTATTGATTGTCAAGCAGGTTTGTTTTGCTGTTTGATTAACTTTGCACAGTGTTCCGTACTGTATGTGTGTAAGCTTATTTTTTAGTGTTCTGGCACAGTTGATTGTATCTCCAGATCGTTGAGAAACTCATTCCAACAGTTGTTATAAAAAACGTGAAGTCCTTCCCAAGCCTTAAGGCCCATTGGGCGGCGCTGATCTCCGTTTTTTTAGCCCTCAGCCAGACACCAGTTTTTACACTGCGAGACCATGGATATGGGGCTAGTGCATCGCGCGGTGTGCCTGTTTACATCCCAGCTTTCGCTGGTAATCATTGCGTCTACCCACAGAGGGATGGCCAGGCTGAGTTGACCTGGGTGGCTGGTTACATACCGGCATGGTCACCCGTCCAAGTACTAACCGGGCCTGGTGTTGATTAACTTTCTTGATTCAATCAACGACTCTACCAACTGAGCCGGACCACCACTGAGAAAACATTGGCCTAATTAGACAAAAATCAAAAATAGTAGATCGCATTTGGTAGTAGTTGTGATCATCACTGCTACGACCCAACTGCCTGTTCATTGTCATTCAAAGTTGGACAGTTTTAACAGTTAGTGTTAGCAGTTAATCTATTATTTGCAGTCTCAGTTAGAAAACTGTAAACAAATTTCTAAATTACACTAAGTACTGCCAGTGTACTGATGAGTGTACTGGTGAAATAATTTTATAATTATTAGTCAGTATGTGATAAAACCATGACAAAAACATGGTGGTTTTCTTCCCTGGAGGCTCCTTGTGTCTCGCTTATTATCATTTTTTTCTTAAGGCAAATACATGTGTGCATTCAGACAAATGTGAGTAGAATTTTGCAGGTATTTATCATAGCTCGTGTTGCAGTATTTTGTTGACGGAGTGCTGCTTGCTGATGCAGTTCATTGATGCTTTGATTTATTTCAGAACGATCGAAAGCCGAAGGGAAAGTCGTTCAGAACCTCAAGGGCTCCGACCTGCTGAAGGAGGAGAGGAAGGAGACTGAAAAGTTGCGAGCACTTGTCGACAATTGGTCACTCGCAGCGAGGAAGCTGAACTTTCACTCTGAAGAGCTGGTAAGCTGTGAACACTCATGTGGCTGTGATTTCTTTGTTAACATTGTTTTGTTTACAGACACTGTGCTTGACTTTATGTCAACTGAACAGCATTCCCTGGCGATTTTCCATCTGATACCCATTGCAGGACTAGATTATTCTTGTGAAATGTCATATATCAGTAAACTAGTTAAGTAATTGTTTGGTGCAATTTATCGCACCATTTCTTTGTACAACAAGAAGCCCAGCTGTCGTTAGGATAGCCAACCGTACTGGTTATCAGTGACCTTCAAGGTCATCCAATGTCTGTGATTTTTATGTCATTTGAAAGCCAATATGCGGCTTCCTATTAGTGATCAATAGCAACCTAGGCTCTATCTTGCATGGTTTAGCCACAATACATCTGTGACGGACAGACAGACAACAATCATGCCAATAGCTCAACCGTTACTTAAGTATGGTCAGCTAAAATGAAATTTTAAATAGTCTGAGTGATAATTATTACGTTGTATATCACAGTTAGCACCTTCTCATCAGGTGTTCAAAATGCTAGCACGTAAGCTTATAATGCATGTTTATTTTCGACATTTATATTTCATGAGGTAGTGTAGCGACACATTTCAGGTGTTTTGGGATTTTTAATTATTGCATTATTGAAAATTTATCCTGAGACATTGCCAATCAAAAATTTTGAAAGTTTGTAAGTTTTTCTGCGAAGTTGTGACAAAATCTTAGTGGTCTTCTTTTTGACACACCATGTAGTTGTTGTCTGTAGAATTCGACTGCACAGAAAGTGGTTGTGGAGCCAACTAAACGGTTCGTCTTATTTCATGATTTAGATATTCCGTTATCATGAAATTTAAAATACTTGCTTTGTGTTGCATTGGCTTTTTTCACTTAAATAGTTGTATCAGAAGCTAGTAGTTAACACTGGTCACCGTTAATGCTGTCTGTATTCAGTATGACAGTGAGTGGACCGGATTTTTGGTCTAGTGTATGGATAATGTGTATAAGGCTCAGAGTGATCATTGTGTATCTTGCGTTTAGTGTAATATTCTGGGTTTTCTAGTGAGTCGTGGCTAAGGTGGAATGTGATTGTTGTCTGTTGTAGATCTTTTTGTGATACTGTCGGATAGTTTAGTGTATAATATGACGTATAGCTGTTGTTTTTTCTGTCTGTAATACAGGTTCGGTGTGATATTTCCTGCAGTGCAGCAAGCCGTCAAGAAGCGTGAACAGTGTCTTCAAGTCAGTATCATCATTTTTTATTATCCGCTGATTTATACTTGTATATACCCCTCTTGTTTGAATATTATCTTTTAGTTTGTCATTTTCGTTGTTTGGTTTTGTGGTCTGCTATGCTGGGCAGCATGAAGGACATCCCCCCTTTGAAAATTTGTTCAGTGTCGTAGCTGGGTGAAATTTAAGCATGCTCATTGTTCACCGCTGGCAGAGTGCGACTGCTTCGTCTTTGTTTAACTGCAGTTCTCTTAGTTGCTTATAATTAGCATTAATGATGATACATTTACTGAATTTCCAATCAATGCACGTATTATAAATTGTTCTGTTAATTTCTGTAACACAAGAAATGTATAGGGCTTGCTGTGGCATTACCCATGTGCTTAAAATTCATTAGTTGCAGCTAAGAAATCTGCAGGATCGTAATACTCATCTTGCCCACTGCTGTTCAGTTGCATTTTCTGTATTTTCCAAATATTAATAGGTCAGTAAATTTGCACCAGTTATTTTATTTCTGCAACATCGTCAGTTTTTGTTTTTGTATTGTGTACAGGAATATGTGAAATGCATTGAAAAGAAAGACAAGTACTCGGCACGAGAACGGACTGGACCCAACGTTGTAAAACTTGAAAATGTACGTCTTCGGCTTCTGTTGCATCCTGTGTTAACTGGAGCCAGTGCAGAGTTTCTTTGGCATCTCTTTTCACTGCTTGGCGAGCTTTGAATAAACTAGAATTATTATAGAATAGTGCATCTTTGAGACACGCCAGAGTTCACAGTCTGGCAGTAAATTGCTGAGGTTTTACGAAGTGAAGCGAGTACTGTGTAGTGATGGGCAAGATCACAAAAGCTTTTCTGAAGTAAACCGTTTGCCATTTGGTTTGTTGCTTAAAAGTGCTGTGCTAATATACAGGCTTTGGACAGTGTATCCAGTGGCAGATTCAGAGGGGGGGGTGGAAGGGGAGTGGCCACTTTTACTCCCATTTCATCCCCTACCAATTCCCATTTCAATATTCTGGATTCACCACCGTGTGCATCTGATCAGTTTTTGGATGGATGCTGCAGTCTAGTTTTGTCTAGTTTCATTGTTTTTTTACTATTTCTGATTGAGTTCTGGGAGAAGCTGTAACATTTGTGTGTTTTTGTGTGTTCTTCTGTAGCAAACTGTTAGATCAGTTTTCTGTGTGATGAAGAATTTAAATATCTCACTAAGAAGAACTGTGTCTGTTTTTCCAGCTGTAACTTTACAGCTGATTGCTGTGGTGCAGAGTCGAAGGGCGCTGACGATCGCTAAGGCAGACTTTGACACGCAGAATTCACTGTTGTTGGATGAACTTCCACGCCTCTATGACAGTCGTGTTGACTACTTTCAACCGTCTTTGCAGGCGTTTGTCAGCGCTCAGGTAGCTGCATAGTTGGTTTTTGAACTTCATTAATTTAAAAAATGCGTTTGCCGTTGTTTTTTTTAAATTTCCCAACTTTTTTCATTTTTAAAAACGTTGAAACGGTGCATGAAAATATTTGTTGCAAAAATCAAAGCCCTGCTGATGAAACATTAGTACTCCATATTCAAAACAGCACCACAACAGCCTATTTATTCAACGGCAGTGTGTCAATACAAGTAAAATGAGGGTATCAGTTTTTATTCACGTTTGCAAATGTTTTTTTATAAGCTTAAAAAAACCATTTGCATGCAATTATTATTTTTTTGTAACATTTGTTACAACTACGGGTAGCTGCAATTCTCTTATGTGGCCATAAACTAGTCTGAATTAAGTAATGACGTGGGTGGCAGCAGCATCTAAAAATATGTGACCTGAAAAGTGGGTGGGCTTAACATATTTTGGCACACAAAAGCAAGAATTGTACACGGTTTCCTCAGTCCTATAGCTTTGACCACCTACAAGTACGTGTTGTCAGCTTTGCTTTTGTTGCTGCAAACTGTTATTGGCAGTCGACAAAGAAACTGATTGATAATAGACAAAAATGATTCTCTGGCCTGATATTTTTTATGGATATTTTTAATCATATTTTTTCTTGTTTATTACTTGTGCAGTGGCGTCGTTTTAAGGGGACAGAGTGGAGCGTGCAATTTCCCACCCTAAATTTTTGAATGTTGCAAAATTGTCAGAAAATCTTATTGTCAGAAAATTTTCGTCCAACAGTACAACATTTGGAGCTGAAAACTCCAGTTTTGGCGAAATTTATGGCCAAAATTGAAGTTTTGAGCACCCATAATCTTTTCTATCGGAAATTTGCAGCGTCTGTCGGATAATTTCAACTTTTTCCCCTGCCTACTCTGTTAATTTACAACGTTCCCGTACTTGTGAATGATAAATTCAGCATGAATGTCAGTTCGGCCTGTGGTGTGTAGATGAAGTACTACGCTGACTGTCATCGCGTCTACAGTGATCTGTGCTCGCATATTGACGGCGGAGAGAGCGTCACCACCGACAGTCTGAACAGAACGATACAACAGAAGCTCTCCGAGATCCGTGCACTGTCCATATCCACCGCTGATAACCAGCTTTAGCGACGAATAATCAATGAACACTGCAGCTGACTGTGTCTTGTTGTTATTTCGGAAAATATCTGACACGGAGCCTGAATTATGGACGTTTCGCCGCTGGACTTTTTGCCAACTAAAAGTTGTCAAAGGCGGCAAAAATGGACGGACGGTCGGACGGGAAACACAGCGGGGAAGATGAACCGACGGTGAAGACGATGCGCGGACGTGGAAGACGAAGACGATGGAGACGAGGCGGGGGAGGACAAATGGACGGTGAAGACGGACAAATGCAGAGGACTTTCAGACGGCGAAGAAGACGTCTTTGCCAGTGTTGGCTGTTTTCGCCGGCATCCACAGTTTGTTAGTGGGCAAAACATCCAGACCAAGCAAAACATTCCCGGTGTGAAACATCAAAGAGGCGAAACGTTTTGATACTCAGATCATGCACATCTGCAGGGGCATCTGTTTTGCCTCAGCCATTTCAGCAAGATCCCCATCTATCTGGCCTCTCCCCTTTTTCTTTTTCCCCTTTACATTCATTGAATTTCACTTCCCCATTTTCCAAAGGGATATTTCCATAAATCTAACTGGAGGTTTGGCCATTCAGTTTTGGTGCATGTGTGTACATTCTGGGCCTGAAAAAAGCATTTAGTAGCAGGCTAGAGAAAATATAATTCGTGTGCTTCCCTCCTCTGCGGGGTCGCGGCAGTAGGTTGGTCAACGTTGGCCACCAATCTCGGACAAATATTCGTTGAATTTCACTTGACGTAACTTAACGCATCGACAGTCGCAATTGTACTTAATATACTTAATGTACTTAATAATGTGTTATTTTGTAATTTGTTATCTGATTGCATCATGCCATTTTTGTTTTATCTGTAGCATTTTTAATGTCTTATATTATTTTGTTCTGTGTTATTTATTTATACTGCACTCAGTCAAAACAGTACAGTTCGGTAAGTAAAAAAACCCTGTCATACATACCTGTAAATAATTATTTTTTTCTAAATGCAAGAATTTTTTTTAGCTATGCCGAAGTTTTGAATTGTCTTTGCTTGCTAGTTATTTTGTTTACATTAGGAGCTCAGGCGAAACTTTGTCTTTTTTGATAATCTTTATTTCACCAAGCAAACATTGGTAGACAAAAAGTTAAACAAAAACAACAGTATAGAGTTAGGCTCAGAGAATTGTCATTTGGAGCAACTAATTATAGAGACAGTAATATCGAACAGGGAAGAAACCTGAAAAATCTCAAATCGCCTTAGCTCTGGCTGTGAATTTGTTTACTCGTATCGGAATGAGGACACTAGGTAAATTTGAACGAAAAATAACTTTGACAAGCCTTTATGATTTCCATATTATTTGTATTGAAAAGCTTCATAAAGAAGCGGTTAATGACAAAATCAAGCGATGCGATCTGAGATTTATTTAGTGGGCATACTTCTAAACCGTAGGCCAATAATACAGGATTGCATTTCGATGGTCGCCAACTTCGTCAACAATGGTACGACAACATAATATAACACCGTACCCTTGGAACGTACCCTATACTCTGTAATTTTTACGCGTTTTACTTCTCAGCCACCAGATGTGCAATAATCGAATAGCTATCCAAAACAATGCCTCCGCTGATGCTTAGCGGAGGCGGAGGCAAAAAAATCAGTCCAGTATTTGATTAAGCCATTTTGAGGTCTTGATTATAAATATGAGATGAAATGGCCACAAAATGTATCAGTGAGGTAGGCCCTAGTCGATCGGTGCGCAGGAAGTTTTTAGATATAACATCAAACGCACGAATTATTTTAAATAATAGGCCTATAATAAGCTCATCTCGACTAACATAGCCTAATATAGCAAGTGAGGAATTACTGTACTGTAATCACCGGCGTTCTAAAAAAGTAGGCAGGCAGGAAGTTGCAATCTTCCGACAGAAATTTGAAATTTCTTAGCGAGGAAATTATGTGTGTTCAAAATGTGAATTTTGCAGAAAAATTTCCCCCAAAAGAAAGTTTTCAGCTACAAATTTTGCATTTCTTAAACAAAATTTTCTAACAAGAAGATTTTTCCTGTTGTCTAAAATTTAGGGTGAGGCCCTCCGCTGGTACGACGCCACTGGCTGTATTATTCTAGCGTCTTTGAAGTTTTCGATGACGAAATGCATGCGACACTGATGGATAGCCGGAAATAACACTAGGCCTACGGCTGTCGAACCGGAGTTGATCCCTGTCTCTGGAATTATACTGCGAGCACCAAATTTTGGAGAAAGTCTTGTGTTATCGACCAGGGCGACCTCGTGAAGCTCGAAGACAGCAGCGGCGTCGTGGGTTACCCGTAAACAAGTAATTTGAGCAAGCAAAGCTCATGGGACGCGCGACAGCCTTAACAGTTCCTGTTCGCAGATTGTCTTGGTCTTATATCCAGCTATTTCAGCGCAATTCACTCTTGAAATGTGCGCCCCAGGCGAAGATTGCTAAAACACTAAGAAATTCGGTTTGAGGGTTTAAGGTCATTCAAGGTTATCGATGTTAATACCACTAAAAAGTTCGTCGCTAGTGCTTATGATAAGTAGCATGTCTATGCTTATCTGCAGCCGTTTTCACGCTAGACGAGCCATTAGCGGTATAATAACCACTTTTAGTGGGTACCCTTCTTTGACGCCAGCGTATGCCGGCCTCCTTAAGCCGATGGGGTCAGGACTTGGACTGCAAAAATCTACGTTTGGGGTTGAAAATTTTATGTGCAGGTTGTCTTGGTAAACATCTCCAGCCACTGCGGCGCAATTTACTCTTAAAATGTGTGTCGCAGCCCGAAATCGCCAAAAGGTGACTAAAACTTTTATTTTGGGGGTTCACGGTCGTTTAAGGTCATCGATATCGATACACCTATAAAGCTCGTCGCCAGTGCTTGTAATGATGTGCAGCATGTCTGTGCCTATAGCTGTTTTCACGCTAGACCAGTCTTTCGGAAAAATAAGGACTTTTCAGGGGGTACCCATCTTTCATGCCCTTGTTTGAAGGGAACCCCTTCACCCAGGGGCACGAAAGTTTGTCGCAAATAAACTAGAGTCTTTCTGGCAGCTCACAGTAAATATTTCGTGATCCTGTCTTGCGTCGCTTTGATATGCTTCGAGGGTGTGTCAGACAGACGGATGGACACTTCGACGATGGCTAAGACCACGAAGCTTTTGATGGTGTCAACGAAATTAACGAAAATCCGTCGATCGGCGGCGGCTTAGTGCTCTAGTATTTAACAGTACAGCAACGACTGGCAACCGAGGAAAAAACGCAAAGTGGCCGCCAAAGTCGTATGTATATACACCGTGTCCGGAAAAAAAGTCTACACTTTTTCCTCAATAATTTCAACAAATTTAAACCTACCCTTATAATTTTTGGCACGTATTACCACAATCATACGTTTTACTAAAAACATCTAAAACTTTTCTTCAAAATTTACTGCTCACTAAGTATAGCTAATGTAATCGTGACGTCATCGAAAATGCCATTTTTGCTGGAAGATAACGTCTGAATGAGCCTCTGCAATATGAAAACGGGAAAACCGATTAAAGAAAATTGCAGGAAGAACACTTTAGAGATTGTTCACGTGAAAAATAAATTACTTTCTGTCTAAATTTTAAACCTAGTTGTGCTTTTCGCCATGTTAACGCGTGGCCATCGCGTGCAGTACGGGAAAGTCGTTGTGCAGCAGCCGTTATCAGCGAGCAGCGTCATTTCTGCAGCATGCGTTAGCGTCGCGGTAGTGTACATTTGTAATAAAGTTGTTGACTCAAAAGTTGGTTAATTGCAAGTTTTGTCACTGTTGATGACAACTAAGGCAGCTACGTGCTAAAGAGCCTATTTTTCTGCATTTCTGTTTATTTTGGTGTGCAGTAAAGTAAGAATGCGAAGAGTGTTTTATTTTACGCGGTAAAGTGGTCTTCTACTTTTCCGAAAATCTCCGTCCAGTATTGCGAAATTTAGGACTAAAGTCCCCATTTTGAGGAAGTTTGATGGCAAAATTAAAACTTCGAGCACCCGAAAATATGCAGTGTCTGTCGAAAAATTACAACTTTTTGTCGCGCTCACTTTTATAACTCACGACGCCGCTGCTTGAAGCGCGTAAAATGGAGAGGAGAATGATGTCTGATGCGGTCACAAAACAAGCGTCCGGGCTGCTGAAAATGTCAGTTAATGCGTGCGTTAATTCGCTCAACGACGGGCGAACGCGCTGACTGTGAATTAGCAAGGTAAGGCAGACAGGCAAAACGCATGTAGCCTACAGAGGCGCGACTTACGGCGGCAGTGCGGGCCAGTGACGAAATCACGGAGGCAGGCGACATTTCGCTGTACTAGGCGTCATGCAGGCGCGCCGGTGAGTCACCGACCAACCGTCCGACCGACCGTCCGTCGTACGTCCTCGCATCCCATCAGGCGGACGACATTTTGACTGGTTCGGCGTTCCATAGGCCGGCGAGCGAGTGCAGCCGGCACGCGACGCTGACACGCTGCGTGGATGTGTATTATTGACAGCGCAGCAGCTGCAGCAGCAATGGGGCGACTGCAGCAGCAGCTGGGTGGGTGCGGGGAAGAGGCAATGACTAGAGCTGGCTACAGCAGCAGCCAACATGACTGCAGCAGGCGCCGCAGCAACGACTGCAGGCTGTCTGTCGCATGGATTCATTATGGCCGCCGTCGTCGACGTCCGACCGTCGGCCGACAGTCGTAGGACGACGCCCGATGTCTGCATTCGTGTCGTCCGGCCGCGCTAAATGCTCGTCGTACCGGTCCTGAGCGCCGGCACGGCGTCGTCGCCAACTCTGTGAACGTTTGCGCGTTATTCGTCTTCACTGCTCGCTGCTGACATGGCGTCCATAGGTCGCCGTCCGTCGCTGCCTCCGATGCCAGATCTCAGTCATCTGACCGCCGAGGAGCGACAGATCATCGAGTCGGTGCTACTGAGGCAGCGAGAGGAAGAGGAAAAGGAGCAGGAGATATTGAGGTATAGAAAATGTCGGTCGGACGGCCATATTTGTTTCCCGTAACACCCATTCATGCATTCGGCCAGCCAAGCAGCGGTTCACTGCACGCTGGTCTCTGTAATCTGTAATTCGTTGTCTCTCGCTGGTGCGACAATTACGTCGTGCTAATAACACCCATGAGGCTATATGACGTCATCGTGTTCAGCGTGTTGTTTACTGCTGCAGATGTTATGGCGTTAGTTTTAGTTACAGCAGCTGCTTATTCTGTAACACTGTGTATGTCGAAAGCTAGGACTGTGGGACACTGGGGCGTTGTTGCCTTTTTCTTATTCCGTCATGCGAACGCCCACGCACAGTGTTTCAATAAAAACTACCCTTTTCTTTTCTTTCACAGCTCAGTCGAATGACTGTAAATTTATACAAAATTTTCAGCAGCTGTAGCTAAAAGGATATTTTTCAAATGTCAAAACATTTGAACAAAATTTGGCTGTTGGTTAAATATTCATCGCTAGTCGTGACGTAACTATGACGTCATAAAGTGTGTCGCGACAACAGGTTTGCTCGTCTCAACCGGTGCCGTCAGTTGCTGTGACGCTATCCTGCTTCGATTGTGAACTTCTGGTCCGTTGACGAAAAACTGTTCATCGTTGCATCTTCAAGCAACTCGAAGGTATGAAGTCAGGTGTCTCGCGAGCCAGAAATTCAACCATCTGGCGGTCTGCGTGTGCCAGTGCGTTGTCTTGCTGGAACGTGTGAAAGTCAAATTATCCCAGCAGGCGCGTGAACGACAGCGTTTTTGGGCGTCTCTAGTGGCTGCAACAGTGAAACTTCAACAGTTTATCATCAGTGAACCAGATGATGAAGTAACTTACCGTCGAGGCAGGATAGCGCTGCAGCAACTACGCGTTTTGACGTCACCATTACGTCGCAACTAGCAAATAAGATTTAACTAACAGCCAAATTTTGTTCGAATATTTTGAATCAGTATTCTTTCTGCCAGCAGTTGATAGAAACTTCGTGCAAATTTATTGTCGTCGATGGAGTTACGAAAGAAAGAAAAAGATGCTTTTTATTGAAATACCGCGTGCTGTTCTACGCCGGTCTATAAGGCCTATAGGTTGCTATTGATCACCGATAAGAAGTCGCATAATGGCTTTCAAATGACATATAAGTCATTGACCTTGCATGACCTTGCATGACCTTGAAGGGTTATAGCGCAGTATGGCATGCCAGTCGTGCGGTATTGAGCTAAACGGTAAGTCGTAGGGGTCAGCGATGGTGCCATCGGATAGGGCGCTGGCAACTTCCTATAGGCTGTCAATAGTAACCATGTTTTCATCTGCAGGTTGTAATTTTTAATGGAAAGTTTCAAGCTATAACTGGCCATATCTCAAATACGGCGAGAGATGCGGCCACGGCCAAGGTTACTATTAAATATTAATAGGAAGTGGCATACGCTTTTTGGATAAAATGGAAATCATTGACCTTGGATGACTTTGAAGGTCAGTGCTGCAACAGGGACTGTGTAGGCTGTAGCGCGTCTTTCTTAGCGACAGCTGGGCTTTTTTGTTGACATTGCCTGTCTCTTTTAATTGTGATGTACAACACAGCGAGTGAATGCGACATCACTTTGGCATTGGGTGATATTTTCCATCTTTGGGGAAACAGTTTCCGATATTGACCTAAACGTCAGTCACTATTTTACAAGGTAGGTTTGTAAAAAAATATATTTAGGAAAAGTAACAAAAGCAAGATATTAAATTCCTGGAGGCTTTTGAATGATCCGCTTCCCGAACCTGTAATATAACGATCTCGTAAGCTATCATCAGCCGTTAGCGAGTTTCGGGTGAATAGATTTTGCGTGGCTTGGTTAATGGTTGTATAGTCCAAGGACGGTAATTAATGATGATAGCGGCTTGTGTGACAGATGTGAAAACGCGAGTAAATGGATATGAAGCAGGTTTAAATAGCTTTCTTTCCGAACAGACAGTCGAGACAATCAGCGTCGCGCGAACGCTACGCTCGAAAACACGCGTTCGGCGAACGTTGGATATATAGGCTACGCAGGCTAAACATTAGGACGAAATCGGAGCTGAACGCTGAACGGCGGAGGCCACAGCTTGTGCGTGAGGCACAATAACGCATTGATTTCTATAGGCATACGATATTCCGAGTCATGGTCACGCGCTGAAAATTTTTAACGAGGGACGAAAGCTTCTTTACTTCTTTCATCATTTTTGGCGACTCGTTTTTACGCTTTTCCGAAAGCAAGCGCATCTTTACTATGACGTCCACACGCCTCTAGACAGAGCCAGGGATGTGCACGAGACCTTAGTACGTCTCGAGACTAAAACTAAAACGATCTAAAACGATCGAGACGCTTACGTTGGACTTTTTAGCGTTCGTTGTCATTTCTTGTTTTATCCACGGACACAGCGTACAGAGCGCATTAGAGATTACTTTGTAGGCCTAGTCTGCTATGATAATGCGCTATATAAATGTTCTATTAATAATAATTAATAATAATCATTTCGACCGAGACCACATCCCTGGACAGAGCACAGTTAAACTGTAACTAGAATGTTAATATCTCATTCCCGTCGTTATGACAAAGTAAATAACTGTTTATTTCAGTTGAATTCAGTTTAAGCTGCATTTTAAAGTGTTCAGAAGTAAAACAGGAACTTTCTAGCAATGCTGCTAAGAACGGGCATTTATTTTGTAGAAGTTATGAACGGAATGTGAAATTTGTAAATAAATCGTGTATTTCACAACGTTCACGAAGTTACATAAACTTTATAAAACGAGTTTTTGATCCGTGAATATTCGCCGCGTCGTCGTCGTCGTATGCCAAACAGCAGTCGGCAGGCAACTTGTCTTACGTTACGTGCAAGTCATCTCATCATTGTCCATCTCATCATCTGTCCGTCCGTTTGCTTGTCTCAGTGCCCCTCCCCTCCCAGGCGTGTAACTCGTACACCAGTCGTATAGAGACGTCTCAGATAATGAAAACGCGTATTTCGCGTCAGGCAGTTTAATTATAGAACAGCTGCATACTCGTACAGTAGGCATTGGGCAGTTGTGTTAATTGCATAACAACATTGTTCATTAACGTTAATCCAGTGGTGTTATAATGGAACTCTGCCGTAAAATATGTAACTGAAAATCCGGGACTTATCTCACGATGTTTAACTGGAGCGCAGTATTAAACCTAGTCTCATCATGAAAGCTGCTAGCATTTTCCGTATTTGGTTGTACCCTCTTAAATATATTTTTGTCCATGTTTTGTGTGTTATTTTTATCCGTTTAATGTTAGCTCGCCTTATTATCGCACAGCGTGAGGGTGTGCCAGGAGTGGTACGTGCGTACGGAGTCTGTCCACATTCCGAATTTTGGAATGGATATCTCTCAGCAACCGAGCATCTGATCCGGTTTGCTTCCAGGATAGGGTATTCGGGATAAGCGGATCCAATGGTCACGTGACCGATGACGTCACCTGACCCCAAAAGTTCAAGCTCGTGACGTGACATCATCGGTCACGTGACAATTGGATTCGCCTACCCCGATTGCCCTATCTTAGAACCAAACCGGAAGTGGATTTGATGCTCGGTTGCAGGTTGCTGAAGATGCCGAGCTCGGGATGCCGTATGTATACCCCCGTCCCCAGCACACAGCCACGGGGAGCGATAATAAGTGGCTACGCTTAATGCGTTGCGAGCCAAATATAAATGTACAAAATTACGGTTCAATAGTTTACATGTATTCATTAGTTAACAGCAAGGACTAACGCAACAAAAACAGCAAAATAATAATAAAAAGATGCTATGCAGCAGCACATTGACACACAGTCAACGTGATGCGGACTATATCACTTTTTATGACTTGCTGTTTTCTATGTGTTAGTCCTTAAGTGCTGTCGTTAATAATAATAATAATAATCTGACTTGTAAAGCGCCAGTATGTGCTAAAAAGACTTCAGTGGCGCAAACGAGTGTATATACTGTTGTTTTTTTACATTTATTCGTTTCATGACTGTGATCGACCGTGAGTTTGAAAACGGGTGCTGTAAATAGACCAAAGTCACGTTTCGATCGTCACGCTTGAGCGGAGTGAGATTACGGACAGTTTTTACGCGCGATATCAGAATGCTTCGCGCGTCTTAGCCATCGTCTGGGCGTTTGTCTGTCCGTCTGTCACACTCGTGATCTGTGTCAAAACGGTCAAGCTAAGATTACGAAATTTTCACTATTGGCTGTCTCAAGGTCCCTCTGGGTGCGGGGGCTAACCTCGAACGAAGGCGTCAAAGAGGGGTACCCCCTAAAAAGACGTTATTTTGTCGTTATTGGCTCGTATAGTGTGAAAACGGTTTCAGATAATACAGACATGCTGCTTATCATAACAAGCACTGGTGACAGGCTTTTTAGATTTATTAACATCGATGATCTTGAATGACCTTGAACTTCACAAAAGGGGTTTTTAGTGAATTTTTTGTACAATTTTTGGTCGCAGTGCCCATTTCAACACTGAATTGCGACGAAATGGCAGGAGATACACCAAGAAAACCTGCATGTGAAATTTTCAGCATTCAACGTAGATTTTAGCAGTTCAAGTCCCGACCCCATAGGTTCAAGGAGGCCGGCGCAAGTGGGCGTCAAAGACGGCAATCCCCCCTAAAAAGTGGTTATTTTACCGCAATTATCTCGTGTAGCGTGAAAACGGTTGCAGATAGGCACAGACATGCTGCTAATCATAACAAGCAATAGTGACAAGCTTTTTATTGGTGTTAACGTCGATGACCTTGAATGACCTTGAACCCTTAAAAATTTTCCGCTGCGACACACATTTTAAGAGTGAATTGCGCCGAAATGGCCAGAGATGGATCTGGATAACCTGCGTAACGTATGACATTTTTAGCATAGAACGTACATTTTTAAAAATTTAAGTTTTGATCTCTTAAATTCAAGGAGTTTTCCGTACGGAAGCGTCACATTTAAGTACTCTTTCAAAATGCATAAATATTTTATTGCTGTAGGTCCACACTGATTGCCAAAGTGGCAGGACCGCTGCTATCGCGCGTCACGTGAGCTTTGCTCAAATTAGTTGTAACACCAAGTCACTGCATTCAGAGATACCCCAGGTGACAAAAGCAGGCCATGAAATAACTGTTTGTTTGTGACAGCGATAGCGATAGCGACGTGGAATGAATGCCTGTTGCAGGAACCTGCAGGACGACTTCGAGAACTACGAGGCTTCGGTGAAGAAACTGAACGAGGAGACGCATCAGCAGCAGCAGCAGCTGCAGCAGCAAGGAGGCATCGTACCTTGCGCGGCGGAGTCCACGGGGCTCAGTGACGACGCCGTCTGCCAGATCTGCCACAAGACCAAGTTCGCTGACGGCGTCGGCAACCAGTGCCACTACTGCGGGCTGCGCTCGTGCTCGCGCTGTGGCAACAAAGCCGCCCTGCGCTCCGACAAGGTCTGTACTGTACTTCGCTTGCAGTGGTACTTTTTCTGTCAATTTTGAGCTGCAGTCATGCGTCGTAAAGCAAACGACGGTGTAGTTTAGGCCAACCGAGCGTGGTTTAAGTACGATGCTGCACTGTCTGCAGTGGTATAAGCCCCACTTCAGCAGTGCGGTATCTAGTACGGTAGTATCTAGTACGGTACAGCTACAGCTATACTCAACTGCAGCGTTACGATCAACCGATAACTGGACGAAAATGTACCAGAAATGCAAACGAATGTATTTTGTTAGTTAGAAATCAAAATGTTTTGAATTATGCCCTCTGCGTGCCTAAAATAAAAAACCGCTTAAACTGATGTTCAAATCAAAGCTAATGTCATTTTGTCTCAGATGAACTGGAAGGCTGTTCCACAGCCTAGGACTTGCAGCAGCAAAACATCTGTCTCTGTAGCTGCCGCAGGTCCGTCTGACGACACATGTCCTTTAGTTGGCAGAACGCAGCTGACGACGACCTTTATCGGGCCTGCTGTCAGAACTTTTTCTTTTCTTATGGCAGTAAACCAAGACTGTTTTTCCTGAATGCCCTGCTGCCCGTGCTGTGTAGTCTGTATGGCATTGTCCGAACCATCGACGTCGACCTGATTCGGCTGCTCTCTGCATTTCTCTGCGTCCGTAATTTCACAGAGGCCCTGCCGTGCGGCCTAGAGCAGCCATGAAGCGTGGTCGTATTTTAGCAGCGAGTCAGTCCGCTGCGGTCATTCAGTCGCTATACATCCGTGGCGCCGGCTAGCTATATCCACGGCGCTGGATGGCAGTCGTTTGATGGTGCTTAATGTAGGCGCTCGTCGTAGATTGAGCTCGGCCCGGCCAGAGCATCGCTCACTCGTTCCGGTGTCCCATTATAGGATCGCCCCCAGAAAAGTCTCCCCCAGCCGCGGGAGACTTTCCTAGGGGCGATCCTAAAATAGGGGTATTTTAATAAGGGGGAGACATATCAGTTTCGTGATTATCTCTCCCCGGGAGAATTTTTTTCACGGCGGAGACATTTTAATGCGACACCGGCGCCTGTATTGAACGGATGTTCGTTCACCATGCGGCGCCAGGCTGCTGTCGACTACACGTTTACGCCTAGAGCCGGCTGATAGTCGTCGGTAATCTGGCTCATCAGCACAGCACGCCGCCAATTACGACCGACCGGCGTCCCGATGCTGTTGCCACCCTTCCCCGTCCGTCCGTCCGTCTGTCCGACGGGCAGGTCGTCGCCGTCATGTCCACAGTACACGTCCTCGCCTCCGCTGTAATTTGTTGGCAAAACACGCCGGTGGGCACTAGCGAGCCGTTTACATACAAATAGCGTGTCGCCGTCAGCCCGGTCGTAAGTGCGGACGTCCCGTACGATGGACGTACCGGACGAGGTCGGTCGCTGAGCCAGGCGCTTACCGTCGCCTCGCCACCGTCAGTCCGTCTGGCGACCGCCGGCCCAGTGCACCTCTCTCGTGGCACCGCCAGCCTCTGGCGAGGCGTGCTCAGTCGCCGCCGGCCGGCCGGCCAATTGCTTAACATGTTATTGACGTCTTGAATGAGCGACCGCGCGCTGGACACTGGACGATGCGCGCTGGTGGTCAGTCCGGCACTGACCACTGACCACTGACCAGTGGTTGATCGTGATCGCGCGCTCGTCTGTTCAACAACCGGACCCCGACCGACCGACCGTGTGCAGATGTAGCCAGCTAGTCACAAACTCCACGCTGTTCGATCTGTTTCGGATTCGTCTACAGCGTGCCGTACAGCCAGTGGTGTAGCCAGAAATTTGAATTGGGGGCTTGTCTCTCTCCTCATTTCTTTCCCTTTTCTGTTTTGTCCCTCCCCTCCCTTCTGTCTCTTTTTCTCCTCCTTACATCTTTCCCTACCTTTTTTTCTCCTTT
>Ga0209367_1003518_pt1 | contig 21323 bp, 12 predicted proteins | sample WorMetLIZISLAND2_FD_187412 | JGI IMG/M metagenome (GOLD analysis project Ga0209367, IMG submission 187412) | Marine gutless worms symbiont microbial communities from Max Planck institute for Marine Microbiology, Germany - Olavius geniculatus... ...
CAATACCTGGCGCCTTATTATTTTTTTAATTTACACAATTTATCTTTAACAGCATTTGAATCAATCGTAAAACTACTTAAACTCTGAGATTTATCCGCATGTCTCGTGTTCTGTATACTGTGACCTGACCAAAAATTATAGAGCAAACGAAGCTTTACCTGACGAAGCGCTCGCACGTCGCACCTTTGCTGATACTACTACTAGTTCAGGGATGTGCACGAGATCTTCTGAGCCGAGACCGAGACCGAGACGAGACGTTACAGCTTCCGAGACGCTGGCCGAGACCTTGAAGCTCCCGAGACTCTCGAGACATATTGCTCCGAGACCGAGACGAGACCCGAGACGCATCGGTTCCAGACCGAGACGAGACCGAGACGTTGAGGATTTTGTCCGAGACGAGATCGAGACGAGACCTTAGTACGTCTCGAGACCGTCTCGAGACCGAGACGTTTCGACCGAGACCACATCCCTGCTACTAGTTTTCAGTTCAGTCTAGTCTTTAGTCTTAAATGGCGGTTTGGTTTACCGGTAGTCGTTCTTTCAACAGGTGCACCTTTTACCACTCACAAACGATTTGTGTTAAACGTGATTGTAGAACAACAGTCTACGCTATTTAGACCTACAATCGTAGCACTATACTGGGTGAGATCAGGTTTCGCTAAGTCTGGTCAGACAGAGAAAGTCTCAGACTAAAATCTGAGATAAAATTTCTAAAATTCGGTGTAAGATTTTATCTTAATCTAAATCGACAAAATATGACCTTACCCACTGTCATATGCAGTGCCTTAGTGTTCAATGCAGAATCTGCTAGCCAGGCCCATCGAGAGGATGGGGTAGGGGCAAGCTACCTTGGGCCCGCTACGTTTGGGGGCCACGTCGTCGGCCAGAAATATAAAGTACGCCACAAATGTACCATATTGAAAAGAAAAATTCAAAAAAAATTTTCCCAGAGGGGCCCCGTGAAAATGTTTGGGAGCTTTGCGAGAATGTTTCCCCGGGCCCCGCTGTGGCTCTCGACGGGCCTGCTGCTAGCTGTGCGATTGACTTGCCGAGCTCTTCATGTTTGTGTAGGCCTACATTCGTTTAGTCTATATGATTTCCATCAATGATTTGAAGAGTCTAAAGTGGCTTCCGCTGATCGACACATTTTTTTTCCAGTTTTCTTGCCTACAGCTCTCTTAATTTGTCTTCAGAAAAGATGCATGACGATGACTACGTTAGCTAGGCAGTAGGCCTACTGGTCCTACCTAGTCTGTGCGCTAGATGAGCAGCACTCCGCCGTCCGCTCTGTGCCCGAAGAGGTTATGTCGCCTTTGGTGCTTTTCTTTATCTGTTCTCGGTGAAACTGGGGCCCGGTTTGTCCTGTCTACTTCGTTGCCTTTTATGGCTACCGATATATGCGGTTACCACCGTTGGATACGCTTATAGGCCTACGTACGCAGCTATTCTACCAACAAGAAGCCCAACTGTCGCAAGGGTTGGCTAACCGTACCGCCTGTATTGGAAGGCCAGCGCGACTTCCGGTTGCGGAAAAATAGATTTCAGAGAGTGACTACAATCCCATGAACGCCTACACGCTATGGTGACGCTGCTATATAGAACGCGATAATAACGCTGAGACATGATAGGCTTACGGTAATTTGGCGCACGTGCACGGTGATCGCTGCATGCAGCAATTTTGCATTCAAAATTGCGGCCAAACTCCTGCAGATAAAATTATTCGTGACAGTCTATAGAAACTTGTTATAGCCCTATCCAACGGTAGGCCCTATCATCGCCGATCGCCCCCTGTATAACGAACGGTTTAGCCACAATACATGTGTTACAGACAAACGACAGACACACGACACATCGTACCCAATGTTCGACCGCCGTAGGTCTATTTTTCTAAAAGAAACGTACCACAAATCGTTTTTACAAAACAACGTTGTATTTATTTAAACAATACAAACCGAAATATGTAGCCTATCTGTAAATAGGCCTACCTATGCAATGACAACGAATTTCGAAATGACACAACATTATTGACACATTAAGACGTATGGCGTGATGTAGGCCTGTAGGCCTATAAACCTAGGCCTATATAGGTTACAAGTAAAGTATGTAAGTATATACGATTCAGACTGGATATTGAAACATTCAGTAGGCCTAATCAGCAACACAATGCACCGAAGCACGTCGCGTCGTGTTGCGTTCCGTACAGTTCTGTTCACTTCAAGCCGCATGTTTATTTCGCCTACTGTAGTTAGGGATGGCCACTTGTGCCTGCACCCATTTGAAAGTAAAAAATGGGCCAACCACTTGCTCGAAGCAAGAACAAGAAAAAACTCAGCTAACGCAGAGGAGAACGCGCGACAACGATGCATGTGTGAAAGCCCGGTGCGAACGAAATCTAAGTTCACAACGATGTTTCATTTAGACTCGACGGCGGATGACGCCTATAGCGCCATATCCAATGCACGAATTTCAGCATTGCGCGCCACGTCCAATGCAAGAATTCCAATATTGGCTGAAAATCGCAAATTTTTCCCACCCCCTCTCATTTAGCGCCCTCGCTGAGGGTGACCCCTTTCGAATTAATAAAAAAGCTTTACGGATCCTAAAACTAGAGTCTTCCAGGCAGCCGATGGTAAAGATTTGGTGATCCTAGCTTGCACCGTTTTTTAACTGATCCACCCGTGTGACGGACAGACGGACGGACAGACAGAATTGCGATGGCTAAAACGTGCTACAGCAGTAGCTGCTGTCGCGCGTAAAAACTTAGTCATAAGAAAAAGGTGGCATGGAGAACTAAAATATTTCTGTTATATAAAATTTTTTCTAGCCTATTCCCATTTAACGCCTGTGATTAACGACTTCAAATTTCTGAATAAATCTTAAACACCAAAAGGAAGAAGACTTATCTTGCATTGTTTTGACACAATACCAGCATTACTGTGACAGACAGAGAGACAGAGAGACGGACGGACATGCAGATGATAGCTAGTACAGTGCTCTGCGCAACAATGTATGACCATGCACTGTAAAAGCAATAAAGGAATGCCAATCATGAATGTCACAAGGAAAACATAACACCATATCACACACTACAAACTATTTTACAGCGTCATATTCCGAAAAAAATAGTACAAATATAATAAATTAATGCATCTGTATATACATCATCAGTCCTGTAGCAGAAACATCGATGGAATAAAATGTAACTAAATATTGATACAATATGACTGCCACAACTTTACTAGTTGGCCCACTGTACACTGCCAGACCGTTTACATTTCACCCAATTCACCCGTACGACGCCGACGTGACTCGGATGTACACCGTGTCTGGAAAAAAAAACATCCAGAACATTATCGATTGTCACTTGAAGAAGAGATATCCAATTTTAATAATTTTTGGTACGATTATTTCTGGCACAACTGGCCATCAAATGACCGTTCAATATTCCACCTCATCTAATGTCTGTTTCTGCACTACCTGGGGATACGAACCAATGAAATATAAGTTGAAATAAACATAAATACAACAAAAAGCATCGCCAAAATTATCAATTGTGACTTGAAGAAGGATTGACAGATTTTAATAATTTTTGGTGAACACATTTTTTGACACTACTTGCCATCAAATGATTGTTCTAGTTCCCACCTCACTAAATGTCTGCTTCGACACCTCCTGGGAAAACCCTAACAGGCGAAATAAAATATAAATGCAATATTTCGTAGGTTTTGTTTCCACAGGTAGTGCAAAAACAAACAATGGGTGCGGTGAAAAATTGGACATTCATTTGATCGCCAGTTGTGTCAGAAATATTGACGTCAAAAATTATTAAAATCCGATAATCCTTCTTTAAGTTACAATCGAAAATGTCCGGGATGTTTTTTTCCGGACACGGTGTAGAGTTGAGTCGCGTCAGTGTTGTAGATGTGAATTGGGCATTGTTGACACAATGGAATGATATTCTAACCAAACTACACTTGAAAGAAAGTTTTCTCCCGGTTTGCGGAGTTAAGCAAAAACAGTACATGGTACACAGGGCCTGGCTGTGACCTTAACAACTCATAATAACTTACACAACTAACACACTTCGTTAAACAAACGGCAGCTCTATAGCGAAATGTAAAAGACAGATTAGACTAAGTGTATATGGTACACAGAAAAGTATACAGTGTTCAGCAACCAAACCCCTAGCTGTCGTCAGCGTAATTCTAGCAACACGTGTTACTTCTGAACTAAATTTCTTTGGCAATGTAGCTGAAAAGAATGCTGCACAAGATATGCGATATACAGAGCTGAAGACCGTTCAAGTCTTGCTTGCTGCAATGAATATAACCTAACGACTGACGAGCAACGTACGCAGATGTGACCATGTATAGGCCTACCATGTAACGCCGTATCGTGACAAGACGTGAATGAAGCAGTAGCGACCATCAGTAGGAAGATGTACTGTAATGACAGTGGTTAAATATGAAGGTGGGAGAAGTAAACTAAAATTTTAGGTTTTGGCCCCCACCTGAAGCTGGTGACTGTGGGTCCCCTGTGCCCCCGGTCTTTGTGGTCGCGGGGCCTGCATTTACTGAATGAAGTTACGCTTAAAAATATCGTATTTTTCTTCTAACAACGGAACGCGCAGTCTGCTGAATGCGGTTGTCAGCATACCCTAGCGATAACTCCCTTATCGTTCGTTTCTCTGCAACTTTCATAAGTTTGAGGCAGGGGACTGCTTCGAAAAAAGAGGTGGGGAAACTGCGGTCCCCTGCATCCTATGACACTTTTCATCACTATAATGGGGTTCACCGGATGAGTAAGGGTAAGCGAAGTGTAACTGCGTGTAATAAGTCTAGCTGGATTGTCCAGAGACGGAAGAGAGGCGAGCAGAGCGCGGTTCGATGTCCAGTGAATAGCGGAACGTTTGCTCCTCGTCCAGCAGGCGCGTAGCGTCCAGTAGATAGTTTGTTACCTACACAACAGCCATAGCAGACAATGCAGATCAATCACTGTGAGAATGCAGTGGCCGGAAATTCGTCCTGGCTGGTGCACTCAAGACGCCTAAAGAGTTAAAATTCGAAGCCAAAAACCGACAGCGACAGAGGGAGGGATCCAACTTCTCGAGGAGGAAACAGCGAGCCCTTGCCCTGCCATCAAAGAGAACCTGGGGAACACTGTGAGCTCCTAGTGGGGTTCGGGGCGCAGCCACGACTGCAAATGTATTTTAGATGCATTGCGAGCCCAGAAGATGTATCCAGTGGCTGAAAATGTCATTTAATTTCCGCAAAACGCTACACGACTCCCGCTAGAGACATTGTCCTAAGCCGTGATCCTAGTCATCTTGGGAGTGCACCCCGCTTGCCTAAGCCACTGCTCACTCAGCACGTTTACTGAACTATTACGCTTTGGTGGTTGTATGAGAACGATCCGTGTTCTAGACGGAGGGAAAAACTTTGGGAGTCTGAACGCCACTGCAACAGACTGATGTCTTATATTGGCTAGATGTTCTCATCCAATAATTATAATTTTCCATCAGTGCAAAGTGAAATGAAGTAGACTACCATAGTCACCCACACGGTGCTTGCGAGCAGATCACTCATCCCAATGTATAACTAACCAGCCAACGAACAAAACTTTCTCCCTAGAGGGGAAAAAAGCCCAAAATGGAAGGATCGAAACTTTAGTCAGAAATTGGGGGAACCTCAGCCCAAAACTGGGGGAAAGTTGCACCCAATTTTGATTCCAGATTCGGGGATAGAAGCCACTGACTGCCCGGCCTGCCTGGTTGGGGCTAACGTGGGGCGCGTTGTTGTGTTACCACCTGTGTTGGGTGGTAAGTGTGGCAACACTGTGTCAAAAATTTGACTTAAAAGCAGATTTGTACAGCGCCATAAAACCGAGCGTAAGAAACGGAAGCACTAGCTGACAACTCGTCTGGGTATGTAATAGTGAACTGTCTTCAGTTTTCCACAGGAAACTAGCAGCAGTCGATTTGCAGCATTGCAGCAAGAACGTAGATCGGTAGTTTGTTCCAGAATTAATTAAGCAGTAAGCAAAAATAGTAATAAAAATAGATATTACAGTTGTTACCCTGCGATGATGCTCAATGCGATATGGAGTCTGCTGGAAGAGTTGAATTTCTTTAATAACGTGCGTAATCTTAATAACAAACAACGAAAACACCATCACTATTACTAAAACATAATAGAATGGAATGTAAAAATAGTTCAATTTTACTTTTTTATGTCTTTAATTGGAATATATAAGCTTGTAGCAGATCATCTTGCTAAAGAGATAACCCATCATTCACATGGCAGAGACAAAGTAAAGTTTAAAAAATTGCCATGTTTCTAGTTGACGTCAATCCCTAAAATAACTTCCATCGTAAAAATTTTTTTTATTGGACTCCACAAAAAGTAGGCGATTTGTGCATATATGCTTTTGTTTGCATTCGAAATTTTACTGAAAAAAACTGTTTGCATGTTGTCTATTATGCTACAATACTTTAGTTCACATTAATACTGTTAAATGTGTCACTTCGTTTTGCACACTTTGTTTTTGCTGTGTGACGATTACATGAAATGTCATAAAATACAATTAAAAATGTATTTCCTTTATCTCAATTTTTTGCCACAGTGCAGCTAAAATCAAAAACATAAGATTAATTTGCTATGCAACTAGCACTGCATCATACAGTCTGACTTATTATAGCGAATAACGTGAATACGCAAAAATACCATTCGCATTTTTGAGAAGTTGATGAGGCCTTCTTCGGTCGTGTTCGAAGTGCCTTCCTCAATAAAAGAGAGATCCGTCAGATACATGCCCAAGTACGGGATGCAAGGAGGGTCAGATCTGCAACCAGACATACTCAACCGAATTAATTATCTTTCCTCACCGTTTAGTATACATCGTGAGTCAAGAAAACGAGAGCAATCTGTTGTCTGTTGTACACGTCTTCCCTAGTACTGACCGATTTTCATAGTTTTACCAACGGTTGACTCAGCATACGGTTTGCATATTGCGATACAACTGTCGATAAAGATCAAAGCACACCTTAAATGCATCGCTGCACTATCTGCCAAATACTAATGTCTGAAATGAAGCGTGCCTTGGAGTGACGTTAAGCTATAGTCTGGCTGAAATACGAACTGCTAGTTCTAAGTTACATCGGTAAGACTGAAAATAAATGCAGAAATCTCACCATGATACCTACAGACATGGCAAAATAAATAAGCAAGCCAACCTGTGCAATGCTTCTCGCATATTTTTGAACCTCCCGTCAGACGAAACCAGCGTCTGAAGTCGCTCGATCATTTGCTTGGTCTGCACACCAATACATTTAATACACGCTTGGCGACTTGGTGAAGTAACGGTAAAGTGTCAGACTTACGATCGAGAGGTTGTGGGTTCGACTCACGGTTGGATCGCTATCAGTTGGCTACTAGGCTACTTGGATGGGTGACTGTGACGTATAGCAGTGTCTGCAGCGAGGTAAACCATCTAGGTATTATAACCATGCAATCAACACCAAGGTCAACTAAACCTTCCATCCCCCCCGGGACAGGTAAATCGAGTAGTCTGAAGTAATTTTACTTTCCACTTTATTATGTTTCAGTAATATTGATCACGCTGTCGTTGTGTGGCTGAGGTTGAGTTCAGATGTGTTGGGTGGCAAGTAACATGGTGTGATCCCATACGGCAGGTGACGCTCCTTAGCTCTATGGTGAGTTTTCCATACAGAAAGAACTATTTCTAAACACAACTGTATCACACACGTTTTTTTAACCTAAAACATTATTGCAACGTTTTTGTTTTCCTTGTGATTTATAATAATTACTTGAGAGTGTATTCATATATTATGTTACACTCGCATAATACACTAGGCCGTGATGATACGTATACAACTATACTAAATTACTATTTAGTGTGTACTAGATACTGCACTGCTGGAGTGGATAAGCAAGTACGCAGTACGGCCGTATACCACTCTAAACAGTGTGGTATCGTACTTAAACCACCGCTCAGATCGCGCAGGTTCATTTGCTTCATGAGTGGCGCACGACTGCGGCAAAAATTTCCGAAAATACTAGCAATGAGGGCTGACTGTGGTTTAAAGCAAGTTAAGCAGCAGCACCCATTCTCAGGCAGAACTCACCGTCGACCACAGTCACGAAATAATTACGTTTTAACACGGTCTACAGTGTATTAACACGCCTCGTTACGTTTGCACAAGACAATGTAGACCGCATTGAAACCTTTATATATCGCGTAGACGTATACAGTATTCAGCAGCAACAGTTAGTATAGCGGTTTGCCTGTTTGGGAATCTTTTCCCAGGTCTTTCTGAGTCGGAAGATGGCGCTGTTGACGAAAGCGGCACAGATCTGCAGGACACCGTTGTAGTTGTGCATACAGCGGCAGATGTCAGCGATCGCCGTCCACTTCTCAATGCACGCCGCGCGCTCCTGTACGTTAGACCGACGAACTACCTCCGACACCACCAGACAGCTCGCCTGCCAATGCCGTGCAACACACCATCTCGTGTCACAGTTATATCAGCCACTGATAATCGCTACAATATTGGTCAGCATCCAGTCACATCATGAGCAGCAGCATCACTATGTACTATGAACCAATTCACACCAACGGCGTCGACTCAACTCGGCTGTCGGCGACAATCGGCAACAGTCAGCAACTGTCTTCGACTGTCGCCGACAGTTGAGTCGCGTTGTCAGTTCTGTTTATGCCTATGACGTGAGTCAACTCAACAGTCGAGTTGAGTTGAATCGCGTCGACGTCGTGTGTGAACTGGCCATTAGGCTTCAAAACGAACCTTTCCGTCTATCCATCTATCTCGTACAGGCTCCTAACTCGAAAACAAAAAAAAAACAAGAAAAGCCCAGCTAACGCAAAGGGAAATGCGCAACAGCGGCGCATGTTTGTACATCATGAGCAGCAGCATCACTATGTACTATGAACCAATTCACACCAACGGCGTCGACTCAACTCGGCTGTCGGCGACAATCAGCAACAGTCAGCAACTGTCTTCGACTGTCGCCGACAGTTGAGTCGCGTTGTCAGTTCTGTTTATGCCTACGACGTGAGTCAAGTCAACAGTCGAGTTGAGTTGAATCACGTCGATGTCGTGTGTGAACTGGCCATTAGGCTTCAAAACGAACCTTTCCGTCTATCCATCTATCTCGTACAGGCTCCTAACTCGAAAACAAAAAAAAACAAGAAAAGCCCAGCTAACGCAAAGGGGAATGCGCAACAGCGGCGCATGTTTGAAAGCCCAGTAAAACAAAATCTAACTTCACCCATCCTAGCAACGATGTTTCTTTTACAGTCGCCAGAGAACGCCAGACGACCGGCGGCTAATTATCTATAGTGTTTTACTTGTACTCACCAGAGAGCGTGACCTGTCTCGCTCTGCCAACGCCGTATCGACTGGAAATCGCAAGTTTTTTCAACCCCCCCCCTCATTTAGCGCCATCGTTCGGGGTGACTTCTTTCGAATTTACGAAAGCTTTACGGTTCCTGAAACTAGAGTCTTCCAGACAGCCAACGATAAAGATTTGGTGATCCTATTTTGCACCGTTTTTGACTGATCCACCAGTGTGACGGACGGACGGAGAGACAGATAGACAGAGAGACAGAATTTCGATGGCTAAAACGTGCTATAGCAGTAGCTGCTGTTGCGCGTAAAACGTGGAACAAACAAAATCGTTGTGAATGTTCTCCAGAGCAGGAGTAATCGATCTGCTGATTTTTAGTTCAATATGCCAAAGATTAGGTACCTGGGTACCCTTGTTTACTGCATATCTCGGTACTAGGTGAACGTACTTTTAGTACAAATCAATAAATTAACCAAGATGATCGTTTAATGGCTGAAAACTGACAGAAATGCGGTGTACCTCATTGAATCGTTTGCTGACCAGCAGCACGTGAGGCGCTCTGCTGCCTTTGTCTGGTTTCATCCACGCCTGGCCTAACAGCTCGCTGTACGCATTACACACGATCATCGTGATCATGTCATTACTCACAACATCAAAAGTTCTCATATAAACTGTCGTCGTGCATCATGAATGATTCCAACTTTATTTCATAATTACTGAGTAATGCATTGCATATTTTAAAATTTTTAATTAACGCATTAAAGAGTTGATTCTGACAAAACTCAACGCCGTTATTAGACAGCATTATGATTATGACGGGAATAAGGATACCTCTTCCCTATCACTTTTTGGCACCTTTAACTTCTTCGTCTCATTTTAGCAGTTTGTGTATCATAAAACTGATTTTCCGCAGCAATAAATAACGTGTAGTTTATTTTACACTGGTTTTTCTAAAGACATAACAGATCGTCAAAAAGGGAGAAAATTTCTTATGATATTTGTGTTCTTCAAAAAACTTCTTTTAAGCCCAAAATGCATGAGATCCGGTTTTCGCCCCGGACTCCACTTGGAAAGTTTACAACGCTCCCTCAGAACTATAGTTGGACGAGAATAAGGATACCTCTTCCCTATCACTTTTTGGCACCTTTAACTTCTTCGTCTCGGCGCCTTTCGTGTCTGTAGATCTTTTTGCAACTCCTCAAAATTACTTCTATAAAGCAGTGAAAAATAATCATAATGACTGTAATTTATTAAAAGAACACGAAAAAGAAAAGTTTTCACGTTGTTAAACAGTACAACGAGAAATTCCAACGCGGAAACGAGTGTTCCTATAGGCCTACATATGCAGTTCGGTGTTAAGAAACGTTATGTTGTTTCTGAAATGCTTTTTTAATTTTTACATGCTGATGCTGCATATTAGCTGACTATTGTTAAAGGCGTCTTGTATAGGACGAAAAGTGCAGCAACTGGTAACAGCAGATGACACTCACTCGCTTTTGATGGCCATGAAAATCTGATGGTCAAGATACGTCATTTGCTCAGCGATGTCCAGCGCTGACAAACTGTCAAACGAATCTTTCGACGGCACCTTCAACACATATGAACATACATATAGGCCTACCTAGAGCCGCAAATGTGGCAAACGTTAGGAAAAGAACTAAAATGACGTTTATAGGCATTTACTACAACTATGCATAGCCTACAGCTACAAACATATAGTGCTGAAGTCCTTCCTAAATGACATATGCTTGCGATACATCCTTACAGCAGTGCAATGTTTAGCAACTCCTGGGTACAAGTAGCCTATACCAGCACAGCCGTAAATGTAATGCATCTAACAGAAAAGTCGTGGCAGAAGGGTAAAAAAATTGCACCCCCTCCCTGGCGGCAAAATTTTGGGCTGTCAAAAAATTGTCGGAAAATGTTGTTCTTGCTAGAAAGCTTAGATCGAAAAAAGCAAAATTTAGACTACAACCCCTCAAGTTTGAAAAAATTTGTAGAGTCACAACTAAAATTCTGAACACCCATAATCTCCATGGTCGAAAATTTGCAGCTCTGTCTGTCGGAAATTGCACCGCCTGCCTACTTCTTTGACCCACGACATGAAACTATAAGGCGTACGTCAGGCGTAGCAAGAAGGATCTCGAGATTGACTTTGGTCTTGACGGCGAGTTCGGCGTCCTTGATGAGCACGCAGAGAATGCTGGAAGCTGCTTTGTGTTCGGCTGGAAGCAGGCAACTGTTGTTCACCATCTCCTCCAGCAGTTCACGCACTGCCGCCTTCAGCTCCGGGTCAGTATCAAAGTCCTAATGCACACAGTACATCACAGGAATGATCTTAAATCACACTCAGCTCGCTAGGCCTACAGCACTGTTTGGAGTGGTACAAGCTCGTACTGCATACTCGCTAGTACATGCTACACAACTTCATCACAACTTTTACTTTGGTAGAGTGTTTGTCGACTGCGTTTTGCCAGCGGTTATAATCTACAAAGGACAACAAATAAGGAGACAGAACGCCTCCTTAATAAGTTGATAAATTCATCAAATTACAACCTTTATAGGACAGTCGTTCCGACGAAGGCAGTAGCGGTTGCCGAAACGTCAACAACAACAATGTATATAAAGGTTGTAATTTGATGAATTTATCAACTTATTAAGTTACGTTTCAACCTATGAGTCTATTCAAAGAGCGCCTCCTTGCCTGACACTACAAGTTAAATCAAAGCCTCCGATCAAGAAATTCAAGATAAAATGTCAGAAAGTCAGAATTAGCAAGAACTCTATTAATTGCAGAGGTACCGGGTAAGTGGTACCTGGCAGCAAAAGACATACGTAAGACACCTATCAAACGATGAGAGTAAACTAAGGCTGTTAAGCTAGCAACAGGCTGCAAAAGTTGTACGTATTTCAGATCAGTCGTAGAATCATGGCGTGAACAGGCAACACAAACCTGTGCATGTTTAGAGACCCAGTGTCGCAGTATGTTGAGAACACGCATCGTTGCCGCAGTGCTGATGACTGACTCGTGTTTCTTGCCATGAGCTGTAGACTTGAACTCAGCGCCTCCCACCACAGCTAGCACACAAACACGATTCGATTTCTTATTCACGGTTCATATTTTTAAGCCAAATTTTGTCGTGCACTTCTTCCAATTAATAAACAGATATGTTAAAGCCTCGAAGCCGAAGCGGCCTCGAGGCCAAAATTTTGGCCTCGGCCTTGGCCTCAAAGCTTTGGCCTCGGCCTCGGCCTTGGCCTCAAACATTTGGCCTTGGCCTGGCCTCAGTCTGGTTGTCCTGGCGTCGTTAAAACTTAAAACGCATGCAAAAGTAAAACCAATTTTATGACAAGTTCTGATAACAACCAGATAATCAAAGTGTGATTACAGTATGATTTACTTACTTGTATCCGACCGCCTAGTGTTCAATACTGAATGATTATATGTACTTGTATAGTGAGAGCTTGACATCTACACTTTGTTAGCTTTGACATCACGGTTTGTGTACTGTATCATCAGCAGCATTCTCATTATCGTCATCATCATCATGATCGTTTTTTCGATTTTGCTTGAGTTTGAGAAAAATAACAACAACCAGTAGTTGAATTTTAATGTTTTCATGGTCTTTCTGGTTACCTATAAAAATGAATTAAAATTCATTGACTGATTTGAAATCATTTGCAGTTAATAATCAAATGAAAAAAGTTAATCAGTACAGGCCTATAAAAATTAAACTGTATGTTGTCAGTGTCCACCATCATTTGGTACTTTTTATTTGTAAGTTTGCTTGGCCTCGGCTTTGGCCTCGATGTATTAGCCCCATTGGGGCTGCCCCATATTCGTGATCTCGCAGTGTAAACTGTTGTCTGGCTGAGAGCTAAGACTTTATGGCTCGGGAAGAACTTTACGTTCAGGTATACTATGAAGCTGGTGTGCCGTCGTGCGTACCGGGAGTGATGGAGAGGTGATGACATCGTCCAGGAGCGACGTTCTTGCCTGATGTTGACGAGTGGTTGCTGGTACTGCTCGCACTGGTTACTGAGACACCGGCAGTCGCTGCCGCAAACGCAGCAGTCGCCGCCGTTGAACTTGACCTAAACAGCACACAGACCCATGCAGACACCTGGATTATTACGATCACTCACAAACCATCATAAACACCGCCTTTTTTGCTCTTTATAGCGGTTGATTGTTTCAGCACTGTATAGGCCTAGACTGTTAAACCGTTTGACGCTGCATGAACAGTTCTGGTCTTTGTGTTGTTCACATCACTGGCATCAGGAATACGAGAGTCTACAGACAGTTTGGTCGACGCAAGTACACTTGTACGGTGTACCGTTAAACACTGAAATATCACGCAGTAGTGCACCAACAGATTTAAGACTATGTGGCAGAATATTTAGCAATTTACTTTGTACGAATAAATCGGAAAAAAAAGTTTCTTGAATTAGTCAAAAAATGTCCAAGTTGTAGCAAAGACTGTGTAAAAGTGTTTCGTTTGACTGAACGTACCTGCGTTTTGAAGCTCGCGAAGATGTGACTACGGCGCCGGCCTTGGCAGTCGGCGACAAACCTTCCATAGCTACAGCGCACGAACTGCGTGGAGACAGGCTGTAACCAGCAGCCTTCACGTCAGCCGTATTCACCGTGTCACCGGTGCTCGCTATGCTGCCCTTGTCTGCCAACAGTAGCACAAGTTCGTATAGACATCGTGCGACTTTGAACTGAACTGAAATGAGACAAAAATAAAAGCCAAAGCGGGGGAAGGGTTATTTGAATTTCACTTTACTTCAATTTATTTTTGTCGCTGGCGCACCTTAAGACTCGTAATGGCGTGGCCAGCAATTCATACCGAGAGTCTAAAAACTGACACTCATAGAGATCAAAATTAAAACGCCAAAGGCGTCGCGAGGCATGTAGGCCTACCAGCCGAATACGGGGTCTGAGGAAGCGCCATAAGCTCCCTCAACGGAATCCGGCCAAAAACGGTTTTGGCGCATTTTGAGCGTGCGGGAACACATTTAATGATATAAATCACCGTGAAACTAGTCCATAACAACGTGGCGCAAAAAACTCGACTTCAAACTCGGACCAAACCGCTATTGATTATTTAAGCCTGGTTTTCACTTCCCATCCAAAGCAACACACAAGAGTGTGCAACATGTGCTACGTAAGAATAGACTGCACTCCTTCTATTTTTGCGTCTTGGCTGTTGCGTCACTTGCATCTCTTGCGTTTGTTGCGTACTTCCTTGTGTACGAGCGTTCGTTGCGCACTTTGCTAGTGTAGTTTTTTTCTGAGTCGTCTGAATTAGTTGTGTCATAAAAGTATGCAAAAACGTTGCGTTGTGTGCGTTGCGTTGAACAGAAATAGAACTTTAGCAAAGTTGCAATGGAAGAAAACTTTCCTGCTGTTGCTGCTACGAAAATAAAACAGATCAAGTAAAAACGTCGTCACGCACGCTTTGTGATGAAATTCCATGCGGCCGTCCAGCTAGTTAATTGTACATGCCCATTGCAGCGCGAAAACAAGAGCGATTAAGCCACCGGGCCGTAAGTATAAACACAGCTCAAGAGAAATACCTAACATTTCAGTTTTTCGGTGAGCTCTATCTTCAACTTTTTCGCTGAAATTTGGCACATCGGCTATATAGAACGTTTATACCGATTTTGCGTTTTCATACGCTTTATTTGTTTTCCAGTCAAAAGCCCGTACGATACAGACAGACGGACGGGGGGACGAACGGGCAACGCTACTAATGCGGCCGCCGCCTATTAAGGACCGTGTGACCATGTAAGACAGTGCATTAGAGTAAGTAAATGACAGTATAGACGTACGAGCAGCCGCTCCGCGTGACTTGGCCATATTAGTGATGATGTTCGGCGAAGAGTAGCTGTAGCTGATCGGCGATGAGGCGCGCTGTAGTTTAGGACTGCAGACTGGCGATCGGTGCAACGGACTTGGGCTGGTGGCTCTACGCGTTGTCCCAGCCGACGCCGTAGCCGCGGCGGCAGCGTCACACGGCGGCGACGTCAGACGACGTAGGGCAGAGATCGGCGACTGTGTGAGCTTGGGACTGGTGGCGGGAGACAACGCCAGCGCGTTCAGCTGGTGACTGGACAGCGGTGACGAGGAACCGGTGCGTGTCTTGCGCTGTGCGTCGCCGCCGGCACGGTTAAAGTTGACGAGCAGCAGGGCGGCCAGTGAACGCTTCAGACCGGACGCCGACTGCAGGGTCGGAGTGGTGGCAGTCAGAGGGGTTGACGACGACGACGACGACGCCAACACGTCGGTGCTGCAACGACCCCCCGGCGAGCCAGGAACTAGAGTGTCGCTACTCGTGCCTATGCTCAGTTCATCGTCTTGCAGCAGCGTCGTCGTTGTCGGCAGTTGTAGTCGTCGCGCGCCGATCGATGTCGTCGTTACGCAGCGAGGCTGTTGTTGTTGTTGTTGTTGTTGCTCGGTGCCGGACGAAATGATGGTAATGACGGCCGGGGGTGGCGGAGGTGAAGCGCCATCGTCAGACACAGAGTGAAGTCGTGGCGGCGAAGATTCGACAGAACTCGATGATTCAGTGCCACTGCCGCTCAGCGCCGTGTACGTCATGTCATAGCTGTCCGTCAACGTTTCGCATGATGCTATCGGCGCCAGCTTCGGCTTAGGCACGCCCAGTACACCGACAGTCGTCGTTATGGATGTGGTGTCACTGGGCAGCGATGTGACACTGGACTCAAACCTTTCATCTAAACAGACAACGAACACCCACGAACCGCTACGTCCAGCACGAACGCTTTAACAAATAGCGTCTCGAGTCGTACAGATGTCGGCCGCGGTAAACTAATTAAACTAAACAGTTAGAACTTAACCCACAGTCTCAAGCCGAGTCTCCTGGACTTTTTGCCCCCGAAATGCAATCAGTTGATATTCGGCAGAACATGCACCACTAACAAAAGTTTAATCCAGCAATGTATACCGCACGAATTACGAAAAAAAAGTTTGAAAATTGTATTTTTAGAATATTTAGTTATGCTGTTCCGTTATTCGTTAACCTTCCGAAGTTTGGTAGAAATCCATCAGATCAAGCCTTATATCCACACGACATCATGAACATACGAACGCATTTATATCGATTTATCAATAGTGACTGTTGACAGATCCCCTTGTTTGTGTCAATTTATACCTGGTTAGCGGCGAGTGCCCAGGTAAACTGTTTCTAGCTTTTGATTTGTTCCTGTTGCATTTACTCGTAGTGCGTTATTGTTGTTGCTGCTATCATTCATGCAAAAATAAATGACGATGATGACGGTGATGATCAAAGTTTCATACACTTTCTGAAGCCGCTGGACATCGCAGCACTGTGTGTATCTGTAGCCGTGTAATGCAGAGTCTGTCGACCAATGACCGGGGGACTGCTGCCGCTGGCACCAGCACTGCCGGCCGTGGCGACGTCGATGTGCATGCTACCCGTACTCAGTCGCCTCAGTCGCTCCGCTAGCGGCTTCATCAACAGATGGCGCTGAGAGTCACTGCTCATCTCAGCACTGAGCTCACTGACGGCGGGGTCTGGAGTGACCGGCGGTGCTGGCGGTGGACTGCTGCAAGACTTGGTCATAGCAACAGCAGCAGCAGCAGCAGCAGGGTCGTCTGCGTCAATGGAATGTCTGCCGCACACAGAAGAAGAAGAAGAAATTTATTTGGCTCAAACAAAAATACAAGTAGTTGATAACATAATATAATACACACAACATTAACGCTAGCAATCAACTACATTCGCTTCCATCGTTGATTGTTTTGTAAGTGAAGTAAAACAGTAAATTTGCTACTGCGCATGATGTCAAAAATAAGCTCAACCTCTCTGGTTCTGGAACACAGCTGGCAAACTCCCTCAGCGGAATATTCCGCCAATATGGAAAAAGCACAAGTGAACTATGGCGAACGGTTCTTGAAGCAGCTTAGAGATGGTGCGTCCACTGTGGTACTTACTGTACGAGGAAAGAAAGAGTTCTTAATTCTTATGTCTGGAACTTGTAGATATTGATACTACAGTTTGCTGTAGTATGAGAATTACAGTGAATTAGTTTGCTGGTAAAAACGTGAAGACTGCCACTAGCCCCTGGACAATCTTGAACATGGTGATCACCCTTTAATACATTATACAAAGTGGGCCAAAAATGTGGCACTTTACTTTTGTCCATATCTTCGTCAACTATTGTTCGATTTTCAAAATTTTTTCACTGGCACACTCTGCAGACAATTTGCAATAAATTATTATTAAGTTATTATTAATTATTATTAATAAGTTATTATTGTTAGTTTTTGCTTACATTTATATTTTACAAGGTCGGATTTATTGTGTGGTGGGGCATATAATAATCACGTTATTGCAAATTGTCTGCAAAGTGTGCCAGTAAAAGAATTCTGAAAATTGGTCAATAATCGGCGAAGATATTGACAAAAGCAAAGTGCCACGTTTTAATGGCTCACGGTGTAAGCCTACAAGCGAAGACGTCGCTACACTGTTCCTTTGTCAATCACTCTGTTTAATTTCTATAAAACTGATGACGAGACAACGAGTCTGAACATTTGTGAATCGGGTTGGGTACTACAGGTTCCCAACCTGCAGGTGAGATGAGGCGGCGGCGGTGGCTGTGAGGGCGACTCGATGTACCCACACTCTGGGTTGTGGTAGACGCGCCTTAGTGCGTCCATTACCGTGCGTCCGGTCGTGAACACGCGGTAGGTCAGTAAGAACGTGTTGAGAAAGTCGATGCTGAGGAAACGCAGATCGGTCAGACGATCGAGCAGTCGATCCACGGACGCGTGACGAATCTGTACAGTCATCATCATCATCATCATCACTGACCCTTCAAAAACTATAGCGCAACATGTCGGAGGCCCACTTAAGTGGCTTGGAAGTGTAACGGAAGGGTGTCGCACTCACGATCGCGAAGTCGTGGGTTGCTATGACGTCGTTAGTGCCTGAATGGGTGAATAACTGCCTACAGGTAAACCATGCATGTATATAACCAATATCGAAATCAACTCAGCCTTCCATCCCTCTGGGGTAGGTAAATCGAGTACCAGCCTATCTGGCTGGGATTGAGGTGTTGGCTGGCAGATAATAATGTGTGATCTCATGTGGCAGGCGATACTCCGTGGCTCTGCGATGAGTTTCCCATAAAAAGCTATGCACCATCTTTAACCTTTAACTTTCTAAACGTAAAGCTGGCCGTGCCACATACGTATCTCCCAGTCGAAACCACTGAGCCCGTAGTTATGCGCCATTTGCTAGCGGTTTTTGACTTCCGGCAAGCTTGATGACGTTTCAAAATTTAAAAAAAATGGTGCATCAGTTATTCCTGTTGACAAGGACATTCATACCAATTTTGGTTTTCCAGCTCCTTTCGTTTTTGAGCCACGAGCTTATACGGCAACGGAAGACACAAATGGATAGACGGACGGACGGACGAAGGCCGGACGGACAAGACCCATAATGCGGCCTATTAGGACGGCCAAATTGTTGCATCTTTAGCATCTCAGTGACTGTGAAACACTGGCTTGGTCTACAATCTTCCACTAACGATGCATATTGCTCATGCACGCCCAAGCTTGTTTATCGCAGTAGGAACCAAGATAGAGCATAAATAACGAAATTTTTATTAACTTTCTGACAAAAATATTGTAGTTTGTAACACCGCAGCTCATGTCTATTTTACGGTCAGAAAAGGAATCTCGCAGAAACAAAATGATGAACAGTAAGAAGCAGCATAAAATGCTCAGACAATAATCGTGTGAAAAAAATTACATTTCAAAGCAAACATAAAAATAGCTATAGAACGTCAACTGACCTGAGGTACTTTGCAGGAATTCAGTGACCGACTGAACTTTATATCAACGTCATCGCGAAACAGCTTTGGGTCAGTCCTGAACAATACAGTTCACCACATTTCTACTATACAGTGAGTCAAATAGATAGCATGGCTGTCGAATGCAATTTCCCAACCACAAACAGAGATTTGTAGGCAAAATTCCATCATTTACAGAAAAAAACCTCGGTTTTCAGCAAAACTGCTGAGAAAAGGTGACAAATACAAGTATATAGAAAATTTGAAGACTGGGCAAGTGTGTTCCATCTCATAGTCTGTTTCTGCAATTAAAGCTTAACCTGTACACAAACACCACGATGTCACTGCAGACAATATAGGATTATTTTACGCTACATTATTTTCGGATTCAGAGAGCAATAATACCTGTTACATCTCACTGGTTTAAATCTTGTCACGTGACGTAGGCCCTAGTAGCGTACACTGAACCGGCAGGGCAATACAGGACTCTAAAAAGTCTTGCAATATTTACCGAACTTGGAGAAAACCTCAACACCAGTCAGTGTTTCTACGCTGAAATGCTGGCAAAATAATGCAAAATAAACAAAAGCTGTCGACAGCATGATTGTGCAATTAATTACCTGACGGACTGCGGCATCGTGACGGACGACGTGTCGCTCATTGAACCATTGAGAATGTCACTGCAGTGCAGGTTCTCGATGCACTATACACCGGACATACAGCGTGTCTCACATAAAAACTGTGTTGGTGTTATTTGTTAAATAACTCCGTAAAACACTGGCCGATTTTAATAATAAATGGCACGCCGACGTCGAGAAGAAACATGTCGTAAATGATTATAGTTTTGCTTACCTCACCTTAAAACGGTTGCTGCGCTACCGTGTAAAATGTAGAAGTCGACTGGTTTAGTCGTTTAGCGCATGTGTCGTCATATTGACATGGCTACTGTTTTAAGATGACGACAAACAGTTGATTAAGAATTTATGGCAGCTAGATGGTTACAGTTTACGAAGATTTGCTAAATAATTTCCGTAGAAAAATTGAACGGACGCGCAAAAGATACTTGTTTTCAAACTTTGACAAATAAGCCTGTAAAAATATGAAACACGATCTTTAAGTAGATAATGATTAATGCTAACTACGTAACAGATTTTCAATGATTATGTGGTCTCGCAATTATTTTCTGAGCCGACACTTGTGTTATACCCATGAGTTCATGCGTGACTGTTCTAAACGGTTAAACTACGACTTCTGCATTCAACAAAGTAGCAACGTATTGTAGCAACAGCATTAAAGTGAAATGGGCAGTCGTTTACGTCAACATTCTTTTTGATGTTGCGTGCCAAATATTAAGATCGATCAATGATTCACACGGAGTTATTCGGAAAATAACATTGGCACAGATTTTTTCCTGAGACACGCGGTGTGGTGATCAAATACTAGCCTTACGAAGTTACGACGAGGAACTATATGAAGCACTAAACGCATGTACGAGTACCTCCCCTGTTTAATATATTTGGCCCTAAATAACTAAGCACACATGTATGCATCCATTCATTCATCGGGTGTAACGTAATTTGGACACATAGGAACGCTTTTCGAAATTATCTTTAGAACAGTACACACTTTCTGACTATTTTTAGACGCTGCTCAAACACCGTTTCTCTTTACACTAGCACACGCAGCGCGTTCGACCATCGACGTTATTTCCTTACTCAGTCCAGTTGGTCCAGAAATAAAGCAGTAATGGGGTGTTTACACGATCCAGCAAACGTCCAGCAAATATATTCAAAATACACGTGCTAATGTTGGACGTTTGCTGGACGTTTGCTGGATCGTGTAAACACCCCGTATAATGCAGCTAGATAGTGACTGAGCGTTCCCAGTCGCCGCGGCAAGAACTTGAAACAGTCTGCCATCAGAAGTGACGTTTTCGCAGTTCTGCGAACAATTAAGACAAAACGTAAGACTCACCTGTTTTCCGCCTGAAGTGACCGCGGTGGCATAGGCCTTTTTTACTTTAAATTGCACTTTATTGTGGCTTGGTGGTTAACGGTTGGATGTCGGACTTACGATTGAAAGGCGGTGGGTGGT
>Ga0209367_1003519_pt1 | contig 21322 bp, 13 predicted proteins | sample WorMetLIZISLAND2_FD_187412 | JGI IMG/M metagenome (GOLD analysis project Ga0209367, IMG submission 187412) | Marine gutless worms symbiont microbial communities from Max Planck institute for Marine Microbiology, Germany - Olavius geniculatus... ...
GCCCCACATTGAATAATTCACAGAATTTAAATCTGGACTTTTTGGCAGCGAGTTTTTGAGTTCAGTGAACTCAGGCACATGGGAGTGCAGGCAAATGCCTAATTTCAGGGGGTAATAAAGATTTATGCAAATTAGACGAAGAATATTCAAATGCTTCAATATGCAAATTTGTCGTTTATTTTTTACAGCATTTTGAAAATTTTGACGTATCACACGTTTTTCTACCACTTACCATTGCTGAGTTATCAACGCTCAAACAGGTCCATTTTTTTGGCCCACCCTGTATTTTATGAGCACCAATGTGCTACTTTTTGCTGCGTACTGTAATCTGTTTTTTGACAGTCATCGTCACTCTATACAGTTTGGACATACCTTCTGTAGTGGCCTACACAACATTTTATGCATGAAATAAGTCAATTGGGGATACCAAAATGACGACCAATCTAAAAGCCTAATCCCAAAACGGGATCCTGGGATTATGAATTTCTTGATCCCGAATCCCGGGATTGAGAATTCAATCCCAGGATTGCAATCACTAATCGTAATCTGCATTATGATGCTATTGCAGGTAGTTGTAAAGAGGTTATTGCAATGTTGCCAACAGTACGTGCTGAGTAAACGTTCAAATCTCACACACTGGCATCCCGTGCTTGGCTGGTTTGCCCAGAAAACCGACCCTAGGTATGTGTGGAGATTTTTTCTGTGTTTCTTAGTGTAAATGCCTTACCTGTGGTTCTTAGCTGTCATCATTGTGTGCGTTTCATAGTGGTTGGTAGACTGTACAAGATATTTTAGATACTAGGATGCAGCCATGAGTCATTGAAAGGTTACACGACTGCAGAATATTTGATAGTGTTTTATAGACTGACTCTTATATCTGGAATTAAGCACAAATAAATACAAAAAATAAACACAAATATTGAAAGCTTTTAGACACACGTAATGGCACTAAGTCTTTTCTGCAGTTCAGCTTAGCCTAGCTTTTTAAGTAGAAGTTGATATGGGCAAGTAGTCACAGAAATGTTTGTCAGACATTTTGAACAGTGATAGTAACTTGCAGATGCTTTGGATCTTTAATTTTTGTCTAAAAACTTCTGATGTAATTATAGTCACAACGATAGTTTGGTTGATGCTTCAGTGCATTGATAATGGGTGCAGTATCTCACACGATGTTTATGGGCATGTGCTGTGTTCGATGGAGTCTCCTTCAGCAGTTCTGTGGTCAAACCATGCTGCTGCTGCTGTGATGCTGCTACTACGGATGATGGTGATGATGCTTATGTGTGTGCATGAGTAGAGTGCATGATGCAATGCCGGTGGTTGTGGAACAGCTGTCAGAGCTGTGGAGCCTGCGAATCATCAAGCTCCTATTTGATCCTCTTTTTACATACATCGCTACACTTGCCAGTCCTGCCCTTCAGTCCCCCAACTCTACACTATCGGCGTCCGTCACTGGTCCTTTCCCGGCTAAAAGTACGTCATCACAGGCATATATTTCCGTTTCTCTTCATATTCATGACTTGTCAAGCCCAAACATTCGCCTCCTTCGGATGTCATCTTAAGACTCATTATTTTCTGTCTGCTTTACTTACTTCTTCCATAGCACCCCTCCCCAATGCGCCCTGATTCTCCTGTGAGATTTTGTAAAGTATTTTGTTTTTTTTTCGGTAGTGACATCTAGTAGCAGATAAAAGTCATCATTCTGCAGAAAGCAAAAGCAATTGCCAAAATATTTAAAATTGTTACTTACTTGCTTACTTGCATACTATTTTTGCTGCTAATGGTGAAGTAATGGCTAACAATGGTGAAGTATTGCTGATGAATTATATTGGCCAACTGCTGACGTAATGTGCAGTTGTCCACCTAGCTGTACACTATAGGCAACTCTAACAATTCTGTTTTTTCTGTTTCCCTTTTGTATTCAAGTTAGCAGTTCGTGTGAGACCAATTGAGATGGCCACATAATAGTGACAGTGGAATATTCAATATTGTGTGATGCCAAATGATGAAGCTTAGATTAACAGAATCAGTCAAATCGTCGATGTTTTCTATAATAACGGAAGATCGAGTGATTTCAGATGTGTGTCATAGAGTCCGCTTTATAGTGTGCAGGGTGGTCCAAAAATGTCCCAACTTGTTTTTTTTCAGAACTTTGTCAAATCTCTACCAAATTTGCTACTTTTTGGCACACAGATGGCCAAGATGATAGAATTATGTGAGCTACACTCGTTTACCTCACCTAATTTATGTCAATGCACTACCATGTAAAAAACAGATGCTCTAATTTGTTGCATAATGCTGAGTTGTTGTGCCCGTAAAAGTTCAAATGACTTAATTAAGCACACAGTAAACTAAAATGTAATTTATTTTTCAGAATTATAAATTTGTGTAACAACTTGCTTCCAAATTGTCAGAATTTATGCCAAAAGTGAACACAATGGCTTAGACGTGACGCCACAGCTGATAGCTCCATTAACGGTCAACTTTTCAAACTGTGCAGCACTCATTCATGGATTAAATGTGTTCTGAGCTCATAAGTCAGCTGTTTTGTTGTCTGCTATTTTCAGCATAAAATATTTAATACCAGCAAAGTATTAAATCATGTGGTGCCCTCTGTCTTTTCTAAATGAAAAGGTGAGCAATCTTGTACTGATAATCACTGCATAATGTAACAGTTTGGAGCATCTGCATTTTACACGGTAGTGCGTTGGCATAAATTAAATGAGGTGAACAATGAGTGTACCTCACATAATTTATCCATGTGCCAAAAATTAGCAAATTTGGTCGAGATTTGACGAAGTTTTGACAAAATCAAGTTGGAACATTTTTTGGATTACCTTGTATTTTTACTGACATGCCTCTGAAAATTTAGTGTTTATTTATTGTTCTTTTAGTTAGCTATAACCATCAGTTTACATGCATTTGTTGTTGAGTAACAACAGCTGCTATTGCACAATGTGCTGATCACGTGCAGTAAACTGACCAATCTCTCAGTGCAGGCATGGACATCAGGGATATTAATGAGCTAGGTTGATTCACAAATTGAGAACTGGCCCTTAATGATTGTGGTTATATTGGCTGTTAACAGTTTTTTGTGATCAGTCATGTGATTGGTCATTAATTTCTGCAGTGCAGCCGTAGTAGTTATAAATGCTAGTAAAGATTTCGGACGCTGTTGTTGGTATTCAGATATGTTAAAGAAAGCCGTGGAAAAGGCCGCATCATCAAGACACAGTTCCACAACTCAGCTCAAGTTTGATAACCCACTTGTCTACTCCACATGTCAGGCTTGCAGTGTCTACTTGGCTGCACTGGAGACTCTTACGCAACTACGACTCAACATAGTCGCCGGTATGACACTGTCTTCGTTGTCATTGTTGTAGTACTAGTATTAGCAGCAGTAGTAGTGAATGACTGTTTATGGTGGTGTTATCATGGCATCGCTACTGCGAGAGTTTATCCAATTTATTTGATCAGTATAGCATGAGTGCCAAGCAATGATAAAACCCTATTGAATTTCAAGGTTAAAGGTCAAGGTCACAGGGCCAGATTTTTGGATACTTTATTGTGCAAGATAGGATTTTGCTGCTGATAGCTCCTGCTAAGCAGGGCGTAGTCTAGGCCTATGCTTAGGCCGATAGCCATTGGCCGACACTGACATCATAGGTATCAATATCGCAGCATGCCACAGTGGCTATTGTGGACATCGTGGACATGCACATTCTTGACAGTCTAGTAGCAGTTGTTGTTGTTGTTGGCTGAAAGGTCTATGCTATCAAGACGTCCTGCTGCCCAAGCTATGGTTGTTAATAACTCATCTCGGTCCTCAGTGTGGTCTGCGGATGTTCGTTGAAGTCCTAGTCGTCAAGTCCACCAATCCCACGGCTCATCCGCTCTTCTCTCTACTACATCTTGCCTCCGAAACTTCTCTCAACATCATTGCGTCAGTATCTTGCTGCAGTGCTTACATAATATTTTTATTCCTATTATTTGCCTTAGCTTTAATTCTGTAGGTGTAATAGCTTGTTACCTCCGCCAAGGAGGTTATGTTTTTGCCAGTTTTTGTTTGTCTGTCTGTGTGTGTGTGTGTTAGCAACATAACTCAAAAAGTTATGGACGGATCTTTCTGAAATTTTGATGGTATGTCGGGCATGGCATAAGCTACAGGTTATTCAATTTTGGGGGCAATCCGGCAGAAATCCTGCATTCTGGATCACTTTGAAGTTTTCGTTACCATTGCATAAAGGGGGCATACAGGAACCGCTGGCAAAGCGGCAGTGTATCCAATCACGGTTTTTTAGGTCACGTAGAACTAGGTCACTGTGGAAAATGCGACTATAGTTTGAAACACGTAGGTGAAATCTACATTACAATCTGACAAGCCCTTGGCGGAGGTGTGCGGGCTACGACTGCTTTTCTAGTGTTGATGTTATTTTTTTAGTTAATTGCTTTGATAGTGGGTTTTGACTATTTTTAAGACGTTTTATATATATATTATATTATTTCTTTTAAATCCTGCACTGGGTGTACAATTTTATAATCACAATGATAATGTCAGGCTTCCGAGTCAGCTCTTAGAGCATTTAAGCCTTTGTTTTATTATTGGATTGCAGTAGTAAAATAAACAAAAGGAGCATTCTTATAAAGTTTAAAGCAGGATTTGGATTGTGATTTGGTTAGCTGCCAAGTTGTCATAGATGTGAGAGACAGCTTGTCTCAGTTTATCAACGTTTTTCATCCTATTCGATTTTTTCTCTTTCCTATAGTGACATCTAGTAGCAAATAGAAATCGTCATTCTGAAGAAGGGAACAGCAATTGCCATAATGTCAGCAGTAACAAAACTATTGTACATCATCAAATTACAGTCCTTATTAATTAAATTGTTCATGTTTTTGCAATCTCTCAATGCCTCTTCAGACAATTTCTGTTTGCTGCTAGAAAGCAACGATTCAGCTATAAAAACTTGGTAATTTAATGACTTTATGTAGCTTATTAGTCACCGAATCAATGTTTATTTGAAGGAAATGGTTGTAATTTGGTGAATTTTTAGCTCATTATTTAGCGATGTGTTTGTCTGGCTAGCATATTGGATGAGGTGGAGATGTATGAACATCAGAAGCCATTCTCACTGGGTCTACTCTCCACCATTAGCAGCTTCCTCAACAGTTTCATATTTCACGTCATCTGGCATGGACTGATTGGTGTGTTTGTTTGCTGCGATCGTTCTTTTATTCTTGTTATTGCTTCTCACTCAGCTGCTGCTTTGTAAAGTCTGAAATAAAAATGGTCGCATTTGCAATCTAGAAAAGTTCCATCGCCTTGCATGCAAGCAACTAATAGGTGACTGAATGTAAATTGTATTTCAAGAGTGCTGTGGTCATAGATAACAGATACCATGGTTAGTCAGGGCCCTGACTACTGAACCTTGTTGATAAATCTGGTGATGTTAGGTTGCTATTTTTACCCTCTGCTACCCATATTCGACACATTGGGTAACATTCTAACTTAACTGATGGATTGGGGAATGTTCACACAGATTTTGGTTATCTGTGGTATTTTGTTTCTGATGTTGGTCTTAGGACCTGGAAGCCCGTACATTACAGCGACCCACAGAAAGATGGGTAAGACTTGTAATGCATCTTATGCAGATGGCTGCATAATTAAATAAATAAAAATAAAATATCTGATCACATAATTTTAGTGTGTATATTGTGTGCATATGTCTGTACAGACATAGATGCAGCTGTTAATAATGAGGTGTTCACATCGGCCCATGCTCTGCTGATGACTCTCTATAACAGAGATTGTAGACGCGCCTTTACACCTGCCAACCACTGGCTTGTCAGGTTCTACTTCAAGAACATTCTGTCTACTTTCTGTGTTTCTTTACATGCTGCTGTTGCATATACTTTTGTTCAATTTTAATAGTATTTATTAGTCAATAATTTCAAATTCTATTTACATATTATTTCTGAGCAGAAATGACAAGGTTTATGGATCTAAACCGAAAGTGTTGTGTGACTTAGTGATATAGACTGTGCAAATCTGTTTCATCTGACGGTACGTAGGTTGTACTTTGATGATTACATAACAATAATTGTGTGTGAAGTCGCGGCGATTTTGATAATATCATACCGTGGTTGAACATAAGAGAAGTTCAGTTAATCGAAGCAGTTGTAGAAGCATAAAATTAACTGGTAGAATGGTGAATTTGTGCTGTATTGTTTGTAATATATTGGTATGTCTGACTGTAGTCTGTATGTTGTTGTTAGAGATGTACGAGTGAACACTTTTCTATCAGAGCTTGAGCATCGCAAGAAACCGGCAATGTTTTTGCTGCAGAAAGTACCACACATACTGCCACACAATGAGGTCAGCACTGTAGTAGTAATAGCAGTAGTAGTGCTCCTAGTTGTACTAGTAGTGTAGTTGTAGTTGTTGTTGTTGTCAAGAAGCCAGCAATGCTTTTGTTACCAATGGTGTCACCTATACTGCACCACAGTGAGGTCATTGTCATAGTAAGAGTTAGAGTAATAGTAGTAGTAGTCGTTGTTGTTGTTGTTGTTGTTGTGGTGGTGATGGTGGTAGTGATTGAGTGAGTGCCTGTGTTTAGCTGTTTATGTCTAGCAGTTGGGGCCGATTGATTCATGTCCAAGTTAACTTTTAGGTTACCTAACCTAGGTTATCTTGGTCGTGAGGTTAAGTCCAGAGGTTAATCTTTGTTGCGTTTATTCACGGAAAAAGAACCAGAGTTTGCTAATCCACGAGTTAAACCTCGTCCATATAACCATGCCATGAATCAAGCGTTTCGATTGGCAGTAGTAGTGACGTGGCTGTTCATTTGCGGCCCACTATAGGCTTATGAACTAAATGGCATGTCTATGGGTAGTAGAGGATATTTAAATGGCAGTTAATGTACAGTGTATTCCAACAGGATGCAATAAATGCAATACAACACATCGCGGCAACTGTGAAAATTACAACTTCATTACATAATTGCGATTACGATTATTGCAAGAATTTTTGATATTGTCAGTTTTACTACGTATCACCCCTATGTAAAAGTCGACTATTCCACATGAGGCATGCCGCGAGGTCAAGGTCACTGGCGCAGACGACATTGTCATTCAGAGCAACATGGCGAATTGCGCCCATAGAAAAAGTGCAATTATATTATGATAATTTCGCTGACTATAATAATAAAATTCACTATGCAAAATGTTGTCATGGTTCTATGTCCTCTGGTTCATCGATATACCACTGTGAAAGATTTGCAGGTGTTGTTATTTACATGGGTCAACTTCGATCTTGCACTAACTGCAGGTCAACCTCGCAAAATTGTGAGGTTAACTGTGCGAGTTAAGTCTGAGATAACCGAGAGAGTTAACCTACTTGTGTGTCATGAATCAACACGACAAAGGAATTACTGACTTAAACCTAGAGGTTATCTTTAACCTGGATTTGAATCAGTCATCCCTTAATGGTGTTTCGTAAAGTTGTGAATAAGGAAAGATGAAACTTTCAACATTGTAGTAGTATTGATAGTGGTGGTGACAGTTCAATACAGTACAGATGAGAGTGAAAGTGCCAATGGCACTGTAGTCACTTTACAGTCAAGAGGAGGAGAACAAGTGAGTTTTTAGTTTAGTCTTAAATGTGTGCAGGCACTTTGAAGATGTCACTTCTGATGGCAGTAGTACACTGTAGTTGTTGTTGTTGCTGCTGTTGTTGTAGTATTGTTTGAATGTATGAATGTTTGCGTGTGTCCAGCGAGTGATGGTGTTTCGTAAGATCGTAACGAGGGACAAGGAAACTCTGGGCATTTTAGAGTCGAGCCGAACTTCACCTCAGTCCACTCTGATCGCTGTTCATCGAAGTCGCATCATTGAGGTTAACTGCACACTTGCACAGCACTACTGCTTTTGAAGAAACACCAGTGTATTTATTTCATTTTTCTGTTGAGTTTTTTAAAATCTTAATGAGTTTTGACAACAGATTTAAGTGGGACATCATCCTATTTGCATCACTTTGAGATAGAAAGGATTGATCTCAATTAAGTTAGCATATAATTGAAGTCTTTATTGTCTTGCTACAAAGATTAAAACACTTTGTATTAATAATGCACACACTTTAGGTGTTGTGGGATATTTAATAATTACTTTGTAACTGTTGGTGGATATTTAGTGACAAAACCATGAGTGACAAAAATGTATGACAAAAACTCCAGAGTATTCCTTTTCGGACTTACACTGAGGATCACTCAAGCAAGAGTTACTGTAGGGTTGTTAGTTAGTTAGCAGAGTGTGAAAATGATGTTAAAGTAAAAGCTGTTATATGATAGGATGGCTATCGGCAGTTAGCGGCTTTGTCACCAACGGCTCTCAAGGGCATCATTCGTGTCAAGTTCATTAACGAACAGGCAAGTCTCGATATTTTCTGCCATTATTAACAGCTTTTGTGCTTCTTTTGTTTATTAACTTATTGCAATATTTGCATTATTGGCAGCAATTCATACATTTCTGTCACCATTCAGAGTTCTTGTAAATTTTCTGGTCATATTGGTTTTTTTTACTTCAGTTTCTAGTCAGTTTAGCTTTTAGCTGTAAGTGTGATTTTTATAGTTGTTCGCTGTTAAGTTAACTGAAGTTCAGTAAGTGTGATTTTAGTAAATTGCTGGAATGTGCCTCTGAGCTTGCAGTTTACCTTTGCCTTAGGAATTATGAAATGTGACCACCTGATTCAGTGTGTTTGAACACTGCTAAATTTTTTAAAATCTTCAATGTTTCTCAGAAGTTCGCATTTGTGGACATCCGTTTTTGTAGACATCCATACACGACTGTCTTTGGAAAACTAGGATGGTTAAAATCATGAAGTGTTCGTTCAGAATTTTGCACCATACAGTATCAAGAAATTATCTATTTATCTTACTGCTTCAGAGTTTATCCGATTTTGGCAATAGAAATTACTGTAGTCATTTTATTTAATGTTAGATTTAGGTTATTCTGGAGCCAATAAGTCAAATAATGCCGTTGCTTAACACAGGGTTTGGATGAGGCGGGAATTGATCAGGACGGAGTTTTTAAAGAGTTTCTTGAAGAAACTATCAAACGAGTTTTTGATCCGTCGCTGAATTTGTTCAAGGTTTGCCTTACTTACTTACTGTATGTTTTCCTCTGATTCATGTCGTTTTCTGCATATTCAAGGCTTGATTGTGTTGTGCTATAGATTATTGTACTTTATATTGTTTGTCAGTTTTTCTTCCATCTTTTGACACTGTCGGTTTAGTGTCAGAAAGTGCATCCAGCTTACAGTTGGTTTGCATAGAGCCTAGTTACTACTTGGATGGGTGACTGTCTGTTGATAGGTTTACAGCCAGCCATGCGGCAAGGTCAACTCAGCCTTTCATCCCTTTGGCTTAGTTACATTTGAGTATCAGCCTGCTTGGTTTGGGTGAAGCTGGCTAGCATGTAACACTGTGTGATACCATATGGCAAGTGATGCTTCAGTTACCTCTGAGATGGGTCATCATGTACCTGTAATGTTGTTTAACCTTTAATTCTTGTAAGTAAACTTCTGGAGACCCAACCTAACTTGGAGATATGTAAATTAATTAAGTTAATTTAAAAACTAGAACTGGTAGTAAGTTCTGTGAAAAACTGGAACTAGTACTGCAGTATGTTTTTTTATGCCGCCATCAACTACAACGTAGTGGCCGGAGGCATTATGTTTCCGGACTGTTCATGCATCCATGTGTGCATTCGTCCGTTCGTGCGTGGACTTAGAGCTCAAATATCTCTGAAAGGATGAAGATATTGACAAGCAGTAAACGGCGTTATCAACTACGATCTCTCTCGCGTTGAACAAAAAAAATTATGTACTTTGATCCACTGACAATGACGGTTATTTGGCTAATGTTTATCTGTGTCACTGCGCGTTGCTAGACAGCGTTCGCAAGCTATTATACAGTAGGTCTAGTCTTACTCAGTTGACGTTACACGTATAGTTATGTGGTCACCTTTCTTATTTAATTTCTCTTCTAATTCATCAAACCGCCTAATCTTTCTTGATCAATTAAACCCTAAGTTTTTCTGCAACACTGGGGTTTTCTCATTAATTTCGTCCGGTTCTTTATTAATTAGTAATTAATCACTTAATAACACTTTCTCTGTTTAAAAATTATTCTCTCGCTGCAAACGTTTGCATCGATGCTCATTAGCCATGCAAATAATGAATATTCATGAGGTGCAACGAATCACGCCGCATTTTCGTCGGTGGCAGGGTCCAGTTATTGCTCGGTTATAAATAGATGTTTTGTGATTTCCATTTTTTCGCATTAGGCCTATATGCTCTCTCTGCGATACCTAGCTTTTTGTCACACGGTGGCGGAGGCATAACAGTCGACAGAGTCGTAACAACCATTTAGTTTTGTTATCTAGTAAACAGTAAACTACCGTGACAGAGTTTTCCGCCTTTTTTGATATCTGTTTTTTTTGCATTCTTTTGCCCATGTAGACTGCTGCCCCATGATACTGCTGCTGCTGATGCTGTTAGGTGACAGATGAGCAGAAGTTGTATCCATCGCCCACGTCCTACCTGCAGGACAGTCACCTCGCGTTGTTTGAGTTCATTGGACGGATGCTCGGCAAAGCTGTTTATGAGGTCGGCACTATTCATTCATTCTGCTTGCTGTTAGTGCTTCTTGCTGAGATTGGTCTCATGTAGAGCTGCAGTAATTATTGATTAATGTACGATTGATCTGTAACTTTTTTCAGCAGTTAATAAAAATATAATCATTAAATTATTTTAAAGTTACGTCTCAAGTACATCTGTTTCCCTGAGTGCTTCTCTGTCTGCGTGATTGCTTCTGTGTTTTTATGTTTTTTTTCATCTGTCTATTTTCTTGTCTGACCTTCATTTTTATTTTGATTTCCATTTTTTATGTTTCTTCTAAATCTGTCTGAAATAGCCCACAATACCCGTCTTGTGTCTGTCTTTCTGTTCACTTGTCCTGTATTTTGTAAACAAAAAAGTAGAAAAAGTAAAATTTGAGTTAATGTTTTTCGGGGCATCAGAAACCAGTTGTCAATTTTTAGTTCTGATGGTCAAAGATCAAGCTTACTGGTCATCAAAAGTGTCAGGACTGGCCTAATACATCTTTCTGTTATTACGTTTTAGCTGGTTTGTATGTTATCTGTGTGTCTAGGGTATCGTGGTTGATGTTCCGTTTGCATCGTTCTTTCTCTCACAGTTGTTGGGTCACACTCAACACTCAAGCAGCGTTTACAGCTCCGTGGATGAGTTGCCGTCATTCGACCCAGAACTGTACAAGAGCCTCACCTACATCAAGGTAACACGACCCATATATGATAACCTATATCACAGTAGCCATTTGGACTATGTGCTAACACTTGGTTTCTCATTCTTTTAGTCTACTAATTAATTTAGTTAGCTAGCCACCAGTTAACATTGACTGAAGAGTTAATTAGTCTGCCCAGAAGCGATAGCTTGCGGAGCGGACTTAAGTTTTAGCCCAGATGTTTTATTTATTTTTTTTCTCCACTCGCGAGATCTCCGAGATGCGTGGGCCGACCAGCATGAAATTTTGCACGATGGTCAATAATAGGCCCTATTTTATAATGCCGGTCCAAAATATTGGGGGGCACACCCTAAAAAAATTTCAGGGGCCAAAAACATGCAAAATTTAGCCCGATTTCGGACGACTTCGAAGTTCGGTGGTGAATATCTCCGAAACGGATGAAGATATTCAAAATCGGATAGTCATTCCGTCTATCGCGATTCCTCCTGCGTTAGGCGAAACAAGTCCGGTGAAGTTTGGTCCAGTAACCTTGGAGATTTAGATTCGTAATGGTACTCACCGAAAGCACATATTTCGGAAGACCATATTTCGGCCCCTAGGGGGTGCTGCGCCCCAAAATTTTTACACGCACTAGAGAATGACCAAGTCTTACTAGCACACCCCCCACGGGGACAGGTGCCCCCTTACAACTTTTTTCAAAGGGGGTCCAAAATTGGCTTAAAATGTAATAAATGAGCGCTTATAACTTCGGAGTTAGGGGGTGTAGCCCGACGAAACTTTGGCACTTGACGTGTCTTTGGGTTGGGGTGTTAACGCCAGTACAACTTTTAGGGGCACCGCCCCCCTTAAAATTTGGGAGGGCAAAAAATGTCCAAAATTTAGTACATTTTACAACAACTTTTGAGTTTGACCACGAATATCTCTGGAACCGATGAAGATAGTGACAAAATATAAATGGCGTTGACGAGAACGATCTCTTCGGTGTTGAACAAAAAAAATTTTGTGAAATTCCGTTTACTACGAACAAAGTTATAAGCGCTCATGTTGATCTACCCTAAGTCGACAATGCGCGTTCGGCGTATGCCAATGCATTTGAGTTCGGGCCACGTGACTTTGATGCCAGGGAAATTTCACCCCCCTCCAATATTCCCCCAGTCGGACTTAGGGCGCCGGGCGGACTCACGTTGGGCTTTGCCCCAAATTTCTAGTTTTGTATGCATATCTGAAGACCTCTGTCATTTTATCAGAAAGTTAACTACGGTCACTAGCAGCCTGTATTGTAAGCACAGCCTGGCTTAGTCAAGCCTTGGGTACACAGTTCTGTCTGGTTGTCTGTCTGTTGTCTGTTATAAACATATTTCTAGTTAAAGGTTACATCGTATCAGAAGATAGTCTGGTATGAACGGAAGATAGTTTCCTGGCGGCTACTTGGTGCTACCACGTTTTACTTTTCTTACAAGCCCCCATTCCCCAAATAGGGTACTAACTGCATCCACATACTTAATTAGGAATTGTTTACTAGTAATATTTTGAGGACATGGCTGAAAGTTTACGTTCACATGTTGTGCAGATAAGTAAGAAATTACATTCACGTTTGCATGCCTTCAGATGCAAGCAATATGGTCGGCCACCCATAGTGACAACTGGGCTTCTTGAGTTGAATGAATCTGAAGTAACCTTTTGTAATAGAAGTTTCCTCCTAGTTAACTGCTTGTGCTTGTTGATGTGACGTGTTTGTGGTAGCACTATGATGGGGACGTGTCTGACCTTGATTTGACCTTTTCCTACGATGAGGACACTCTGGGGAAGATTGTAACGCACGAGCTGGTGCCTGGAGGCAAGGCCATCACGGTCAACAACGACAACAAGTACTCTTGTATACTTATATACCTCTATCTGTCTCTTTGTCCATGTCTGCTTTTGTGTCTGTATACTGGCAGAGTGTAATCGTCACTCGTGATGGACAACAACAAGCAAGAAAAGCAAGCATACTGGTAGAAGTATGTCTGTTTTTTCTCTCTCTTTTACCTACCGCTTATCCTCCAATACAGGGTGACCACTTGTCTGGAAAACCTGGAAATGTCAGGGAATTTGAAACATGTCAGGGAAATGTCAGGGAAAAAATCTTGTCAGGGAAAAGTGTTGCAAAACTGTTCATTACTGGTTGAATATTTGCGTTCAACTCCATTTTTTCTGCTTGCTTTGCTCGCAGACTTGTACTTCCATACTTTTAAATTTGCGGTGGCAGTAAGCTGCTTTTGTTTGCCTTTATTGTTTAAACTGCACTAAATTTGGTCAGTTAATTCTCTGGAAAATAATTAAAATTGTTGCCAACACAAGTCATATCGCTACTGTTGCGAGGGGCGATACTCCATCTTTGTTACCTTATAATGTCTTGAAAAGTCAGGGAAAAGACAGGGAATTTGATCATGACTAGAGACTGGCCACCCTGCCAATAGACAGCATTATGAGATTGATGACTGTCTGGAGGATAACAGGAAGATTATTAGAACTGCCATTATCATTACATATGCACAGTTACAATTGGCAGTTCTTACAGTTTTAGGTTTAGGTCATATTTTTGTGTTTTGTGTTTCATAAAGATTAAACTTTCTGTAAAGATTAAACTTTTTGTTTTGTTATTATGCTTATGTGCATTGTGCAATTTTGCCTGGAAAGGCCGTCCCTGAAATGACCAATACTGTGTCGGGCGGGATGTTAAACCCTACTCACTCACTCACTCTTTCCTGGTCAGGGGGCAGGTCACTACTACAGAAGGCTCCATAGGCATCATGGATCTGATGAAACTCTTTGATTGCGCCACGTGTTCCTTTGAGCCTGGTCCTGTGTCATGCGCTGAAAGACTAGATGTTTTGTGGTCTCTTTAGTGTCGTCACAGTTGGGACAGGTGGCAGCATCTCTCTCTGGTTCTGTCTTTATTGTCTTAGTCTGTTACTGCTAACATGGCTGTGGCATGCAATTGCTGTTTGTGATCTGATGCGTGAGCTGAGTTTTTACCGGTGATATTTGCATACCATTCCATGATCTGATTAAGCAAGTAAACAGGCAAGTTAAAGTATTCTTCACGACCAAGCTTATTGGGGCCAGGCATCTGCTGCTTAATGTACACCACTGTTTGAAGTGAAGTAAGTCGGTCTTAAACGAACTTATAAACTCCAGACAGTGACGGCCAGTTGTGTGGCTTACACTGTCGTTCGTATTGAGTCATCAACCCGTTTATATCACTCCAGATATAATGGTAATGTAGGCAGTACGATTGCAGTTGTACAATAAATAAATTCATAGACTTTGTGCATACGGCCAGAAGTGTTGTTCACGCTCACATCACTGTTTTATACAAAGATTTGACAAAGTCTGGATGGATTGGAGGTTTCAGTGTTATTAGCGTTTGTGGAATGGATTTTGTAGGATACGTTATCTGCACCTGATGGCTCACTTCAAGATGCGGGTGCAGATTCGTGACCAGTCCACAGCATTTATTCGCGGATTCAAATCCATCATTTCTGCCGACTGGCTCGATATGTTTTCCACTCCGGAGCTACAGAAACTCATTTCTGGCGATGCCAACGACGTTGACATAGAAGATCTCCGGTGTGTTTCTTTACATTGTTATAATTTGAAGTCATTGTTGTAGTAATTGTCTATAATAAAACATTTTGTTTTGTTGGTTTGCAAAAACGTGTTTTTACTTATTTAATTGTTTGATGTTTTTCTATTATTTAAATGCTGAATAGTCACTGTGACAACGGTCATGATTTAAAATAATCATACGCATAAGTCGAAGAGCTACTGCTGAGACTATAGCAGATTTTGTAAGTATTTGTATTTACTTACTTTTGTTGACATAGCACTCCGAGTCTTGCAGTATCTTAGAAATATGTGCAGATTATTTTTTCTGAAAAAACTTTGATGAATTTGAAAGAGCTGTATCTTGAAACAGTGAAAAAGGGGGCCACATTTGTGATTAGCATTTTCATTTTTATATTGTTCTTGAAAAATGTGTTTTTTTATTTCTGCTGATTCAGTAATTGTTTCCACTGTTTATTTTAAATTAATTTCTGCTGATAATGGTGCTGGTTGGTGGTGCTGGTGTCTAGGCGGCACACTCAGTACTACGGAGGTTTTCACAACGGACATCGTGTCATTAGTTGGCTGTGGGACATTCTACGCCGTGACTTCACACCGCTCGAACGCAGCCTCTTCCTCAAGGTCTTTCTGTCTGCTTCTTCCCTTCATTTATTGACTTTTTCTTGCAATTCAAGACAAGTCAAGGCTGTTGGGCATGTGTGAAGTCTGTATACAAACTGTTGTTTAGAAGTGCTCCCAGTAACTGCTTTTGACTATCTATGGCACTGAATGGCCTATTTTGTCCTGATATGCCATTAAGAAACTACTCACTCACTCACTCACTCATGCTTTCACTAAAGGTGGTAGTTCCATGAATTTATATAGTTTACATTTCTAGTCATCAGTTTCTGTGACAAATGAATAAAGTAAATTTATCAGAAATACAACCTTTTATTTACAATGTTTTGTAATGGACTTAACGTCCGCTGTAGTGACACCTGGAAAAACTTTATTCCGAAGAAGGCAGCAGCAGTTGCTGAAACGTCGATTTTGCACCTTAGTTACCCTTTCAGCCTATGAGTTTATTGAACGTTTCAGTAGGTAAGTAAGTAAGTAGGTAAGTAAGTAAAAGTGTAAATAGTGCATACTCAAAAAATCTCTGATGTGCTGTGGCTGTGTGGTGCAGTTTGTGACAAGTTGTTCCAAAGCTCCACTGCTCGGTTTTGCTCATCTTGAGCCTCCGTTCTCAATCAGATGCGTTGAGGTCAGCGATGAACAGGTTAGTCACACTGCTTTTACATGGTCATCATCAAGAGTTTTGATGCTTCATGTTCTTTGTGTTCACATGTGACCCATCTGCTAAGGATAATCATGTATGCGCTGCACAATTGTATCATTTTACTCATTATTTTCTAGCCTTATTTTTGTTTTACCCCATTTGGGGCTCCAGGAACTTGAGGGGCCCTGTTTCAGCAAATTGCCTGCACTCCTGGCCCTAGTTTGATAGTGTAACGGTTTGGGCGTTGGACCTACGATCATGAGGTTTTAGTTTGACTTCTGGTCATGTTGTTATCAAGTGGTTACTGCTTGGATGGTTGACTGTGTGCAGATAGGTATGTAAATCATCTCAGTATATAACCAACACCAAGCTCAACTCAGCCTTCTGTCCCTCCGGGGTAGGTAAATCAAGTACCGACCTGTCTGTCTGGGGTTATGGCGGGTCGTGTTCACCCATGTCATGTAGTAGGTAACACTGTGTGATCTCATATGGAAGGTGATGATATGGATTTCCTGTGAACAGTTTTATACCATTTAACAATTACGCCTGGTTCCTATCGCGCTGTTTTTGTGAATGTATAGGACACTGGTGACACGGTTGGTAGTGTGCTGAAAGGGTTCTTCAACATCCGACGCAAGGACCCCGTCGGTCGACTGCCAACGTCTTCGACGTGCTTCAACCTGCTGAAGCTGCCCAACTACCAGAAGAAGAGCACTCTGCGTGACAAACTCCGATACTCCATCACGAGCAACACCGGCTTCGAACTGTCCTAGCTGCTGAACCTCTGAAGCCCAGTGGTGTAGCAAGTCATCAAAGGGCTGGCCCTGGTTCAACAGTAAGTTAAGAGTCCCTCAGTTGCGTGGCATGACATAAGGCTAACAACAGGGGTAGAGTTTAGGGAGAGGAGTCAGCCCCCTTCCAGTTCCCACCAGCTGTAAGGGGCATGTGGAGCGTTGTAAGCTTCCCAGTAGGGTCTGGGTCAAAGCCTGGCCGCTAAGAGTTTTAATGCTTTTTTTGTTTTCAGTTGACCTCTCCTAGCGGCTACTAAACATTGTGTGTGCACTATGGTGAAATTATCATTTTACTTATTTTGCTTGCCTCATTTTTTGGTTGGGGCCCTCACTAGCCTAGGGAGCCTAGTTCATTGAACTGCTTGTTTGAATTCTCGGTTTCTGCGTCACTGCTGAGGCTGAAGGACAGATTGCTGATTGGCTGGTACCAACGGCAGCGCCACCAGCTGGCTGACCTGTGTCTGTGGTCGTGGTTATAACAACCTTCAAGGCGTGTACATAGCGACAGAAATGAACTGAAATCTGCATTCATTTTAGTTGCATCGAACAAATTTAACTGAATTATTTCAGCGCAGTTCAGACAAATTGTCAGTTTCATTCATTTTATTTAAGATCATTTTACAAAGTCTACCAAGTGAGTTCAGTTCAGTTCTGTCGCTTTGTACACTATGGCTATTAATGTCTTTGGCCATAGCACTTTTTAGCACAAAGCATAGTATCTTGCTAGTGGATGTTCGCAGTCAACGTCCATTGTGTTTTTATTTTTCTACTTTAGATAATTTATCTACGAAACCACTTTAATTGCAAAAGAAGTGAGGCAGGTGTCCACCAGGGTTTTTTCCCTTGATGCTCGGGGGGGGTGCAGACCTCTAGTGCTTGTTTGATAGTAGTTTGCGAAGCTTCCCGAATTCCTGCCATTTTTGATTGTTGTTGTTAGAAATTTATCAAAATTTTGGCTGTTAGTGATGGTGATGGTGGTGAGAGATGATGATTGATGATGAATTTTACGCTGCTTGACAATGGTTGCACTATGCATCTCTGTTAATTGTTGAAGAATAGTTCTATTAGTTTTATAAGAATAGTTCTATTCTAGTTCTACATGGCTGTATGTGTCTTGCTAACCAGATAAATATGCCAGTCCTGTACCGACATATTATGACCTTGTCCATCCAGAGCTGAACAAACCTGTCGTTGCCTATTTGAATTGAAGCTCAGGGGAATGTTCACATTAATTTTGGTCTGTCTGTGCTCTTTTGTTTTTGAAGCTAGAACCCACTATGTGACAGACAGATGGGCAGTAGACAGGCGGATGGGCAAGACCCTTAATACGACCTATTAGGATTGCCGCATAATAATGGGAGTCATTGACCAGAAGCAAAAAATTTAACCGTTACACTCACACAGTATGGTTGTGAACTCTAGTGCAGCTGATTGGGTGTGATGGTATGTCTGCATTCTGCATGCTGCACTGCAGGACCCAGTATTTGCTAGCAGCAGCAGCAGCGACAATGGATGCCGCACGTTGTGCTGCGGTATCATTAGCTCATGCCAATCCGACAGCTCCCACTTCCGAGATTATAATGTGCTTTGGGACATGAGTCTGATTAAGCAGCGCTTTTTCAAATGTTTGACCTTTACCTTCTATCCCATGCATTCAGGGTCAACTGTTTTAAGTTAACCCCTCCCCCCTTGTAACAAATAGAGCCATGCGTGTTATTACTGCATATTTGAGTGATATTTTCAACTGTCATTCGCTGGCGAGTTAACAGTTTTACGTGTTGTGTATATATATTTGTTATGTGATGTCATCAGTGTAACCCGTTTCTTGTGTGATTGATGTCAAATATAGGCCTATACATAAATGCTACTGTCTAATCTGAATTGCTCATTGTCATATCATTTTTTCTTTAATATATTGGGTCACTATCAGTGTTGGATAGTAACGAAGTAGTTCTACTTCGTTACTTTACTTAAGTAGAAGTTTTTACTTTCTACTTTTACTTAAGTAGATTTATGAATTGCTTTCTACTTTTTGTTACAAAAAGTAGTTTTTTTCTCACAATGTAGTTATTCCATCAACTACTGCAATACAACTGTTAGTATTTTTAATGCAAGATTGATGTTCAGTTTTTAAGAAACTTTTTAACTCAACATATTTCAATTCTCCATCAAACCCGAGAAAACAGATTAAGGTATATGGCCGTCGTATAGCTTAAAACTTTACATCAAATATTGCGGCCAAACCGCTGCAGATGGAGACTTAGTTTTTATTGACAATCTAGGAAGTCGCCAGCGCCATTGCCGACCCCCCACGACTTACCGTTTAGCCACAATACTTTTGATGGACGATAACGGTTGAACAATGCTAAGGACGCCATACAGCATAGCTGTGGCGTGTCAATAAATAGCAATTACAGGTAAGCACTGAAGTATTGTCTAACTCAACAAATGGCTTAATGTTCAAGTCGAAAGGACGTATTTCAGTCGAGAGACATTGGAACACAGCTAAACAATCTGAACCACAACACAGCACGTATAGAAGAAGCAACCGCTTCGAGTCAAGATTTGTCCGACATTTGAGAGATGCTTACATTTCCAAATTACGAGACAGACTTTGTTAATCGTCAATTCGTCATTATTGAGTTGCAAATTGCAAAATTGCCATTTTTCGGCTCTTTTGGCAACGTCGGGGGTAGATTCGATTTCGTACAAAATTCGTAGTTTCCGATTTTTAGGCAGACCGGATTACGGGTTGTCGTTTGTTTATGTAGTAAAAAAGTGAAAAAAGAGCTGAAATATTATAACATAATCGGTGAGTTTTGCAGCAGTTGTATATATTTGTGAATCTTACGCGGTTTTAGTAGAATTATAACTCCCGAGTATGCAGAAGTGCAATTTTACGCCATGTGGGTTGTTGTCAACTTGTCACAGGTGTCCGTAAAGGAAAGGTGTACTTTGCCGAATGCGGATTGCGGAATGCAGAATTTTGAAAATGTGTATTTTGCGGAATTAAAATTGCGGAAAATGTTTTGGTAAAAATTTAGGTAAAAATTTACATTAGCTCCGCCACCCCAGATTACTTCAGAAGTGACTGAAATAGGTAGAATTAGTGTTGTTGTGCATGTTTCAGACTAATTTAATTATGGGAAACTGCAAATTATTGACTATTGAGACCCGAGAACAAAGTTCAGTTTTAATGTGAATTCCATCGTTCTTAAGAGGGATTTTGTGATGGGGCCTATAAAGAAAAAAGGGTCAAGGTCTTTTTGGGGAAAAACAAAAAAATCACAATAATGGTCCCATCTAGGGAATGAAACATGCACTAAACTCAATAATAAAGAAATAATTTTATAACTGAACAAGCTGCATCAACAACCTGTAAAACTAGACAAAACAGTGTAGTAGTGCCCCGACTGAATAAAAACACACTAGTGTCGTCACCTAGCGAATGAAACACGTACTAAACTCAATAAGAAAAAGTAATTTTATAGCTGAATAAGCCACATCAATAACCCATAAAACTAGCTACAGTATAAAACAGCTTAGTGATGCCACCTAGCGAATGAATATTACACCCCAAAATTTGTTAAAAAATAAATAAGCTGAGTAAGCAGTAAATATATAAATGAATACAAAAATGCCCAAAAACACAAAAAGCAAACTGCCAGCCCCCTGGGAAAAAAAACAGTGAACTGCAGATACTGAATAAGCAGCATATAAAGAATGAAGGAATTAATATTATTGCTTGTCCCTACTCAAAAACCCAAAATTTAGTCTCGGGTAGCAATATGTCAGTCATTTGCAGTTTCCCAGAATTAAACTAGTCTGAAACATGCATAACAACACTAATCTACCTATTTCAGTCAATTCTGAAGCAACATTAAAAGAAAAACAACAAACTTTAACCGAAACAATTGTAGGCCTACCTTATGCAGCAAGATGACAAAGCGCACTGCATCATTCACATCAGCAGTCGGCCAGAACGACATCGTAATGCACGTCGCACTATTAGACAAATTACAGAAACGCAGCAGGGCAATTCCAAACGTCACAGACGAACGATCAGACATGTTCTATGTCGCAGTACTTTGTTATAGCAGTACACAATTCTACATAACTTTGCATATGACATGCAACACTTATGCACTCATAATCCCACATAGGGATAATATCCTACATAGAACTGTTGTAGAACCATGCCTTAAAATTGCACCGTCATGGACGAACATTTTTCGCAACCTCATAAGTAAGCAGCCTTAACGAATTGCAAAAATTCTGTGAAGTTACAAGTTCTTTTGACCTGATATATTTTTACACAGACACAGGTGTTAGTTCTGTCTGCAGCA
>Ga0209367_1003520_pt1 | contig 21321 bp, 13 predicted proteins | sample WorMetLIZISLAND2_FD_187412 | JGI IMG/M metagenome (GOLD analysis project Ga0209367, IMG submission 187412) | Marine gutless worms symbiont microbial communities from Max Planck institute for Marine Microbiology, Germany - Olavius geniculatus... ...
AAAAAATTTTACTTTTTCTAAAATTTTGCAGCCACACCTTATAAGCCGCAGCAGAGCTGTGACGTCATATAAACGCCGTCACCATGGTGACCCATCATCAGTGCTGCAGCGCGTACGTCACATCTACGGGAAGGCACAATGGACAACCAATTTCACGTCGCCAACTCGCCGTATGTGGCGGGACGAGCAGGCCTAAAAACATTTCGGAACACTGTGCTATATTTCACACTTTTTCGCGTTCACAGTCTGACTTATAATATATTGCTCTGTATAGTCAGCAATGCAAAAACAAAAGGAAAGAGAACTGTCGCGACACTGCTAGACGCTCTGCTGCTAAACGACAGAAAGCAGCCGAATAAGCGCATACCGATGCAGCTGATCGTTCGCGACGCCGTCGATCGAAAACGTTACTACGTGCAGCATTCTGTTATGCGAGCGACCAAGACTACTCAGCAGACCATGCACTTTCTATCGGGTCCACGTCTATCGAATGTCAACGTTGCCATGCACGAAAGTTTCAGAAAGAGCCTCTTGGAATGTGTTGTGCTAACGGTAAGGTTGTTCTGCCGCCACTGCCTGCAGCACCCGAGCCGTTAGCATCACTGCTCGCTGGAACTCACGATGACTCGAGTGATTTTCTGACGAACGTCATGCGGTAAAACGCGTGCTTCCAGATGACGTCATTTGGCTCCACTCGAGAGTGCAATGTCGAAGGCTAAATGCCGACGTTTAAGGTGCAGAGACAGATATATCATCTCACCGGATCACTGCTGGCAGTGGGCCTTGCATAGTAATGTGTGCAAATAGAATAGTCACCACAATGGCAGTACGCGTGTTATGCGCATTCATTTACACAAGGTTTACACATTTTAAAACACACTCACAATTGTGTTTTCAGATGTAAAAAAAGATCAAGCTGTGGCGGCCCGAAGGGCCGAAAATCGAGGCTGCAGGCTGATAATATGGCAAAGATCAAGCGGACAGGGAGCGTAGCGACTAGAGACTTGTCCGCTTGTATTTCAATAATTCCCTGAGTGATGTATAAGGCCTAGGTATTTTGAGTCTGGTTGTGATATTGTGTCTCAGCTTTAGCAGTCATTAATAGACTCGATTTTGTCAATTTCAAATAAGCGTCGTTTCTTAAAAAGAATTGTTTTTGCTACATGTGTGTAATACTTGGCCGGTTGTTACTTATTAATTAAAAGCAACTTACTTACTTATTTTCTTACATACTTAACGAGTTCATTACGGCTGGTCCATAAAACCTTTAGGTAATGATTATTTGAATAAGTGGTGCCGGTAGTGTGGTACTGGTATTTGTAGGCCTACTGGTACTTGAGATGTAATGGGCAAGTACACCAGGAGCCTAATTTACAAAATTTCGTAAAATAAACCCACGAAAATGTTACGGAAAAATTACGCACAGGCTAGGCCTACGAAAATTTTTTAAAAAGTTTGCGCAAAACGTGATTTACCAAAAAATGTAGGCCTACGAGAAAGTTGCGAACGTTAATCGTAACTTGTTGTTTTCCAACGAAATCCTGAAGAGGATACGAAGATACTACGAACATTCGTATAAGAAGTTTTGTACATTATTAAGCCCCAGTACCGCTATAGTTGTAGCAACACTGCAGAGTATTTGTGCTACAAAGCTGTTGTGCTACTGTTAAGTGCAGCGGTTGCTGTTGCGTACGTGCAGCTGTCCGGTATTGCTGATGACCGGTCAAAGATCTGCGTTCAACAGCGCCACGCGCGCCATTCACCAGGCCGTACTGCGCTCCTGTGACGACAAAGCCAAGGTCAAGTCAAGTCCTAGATCAAAGTCAAGAACAAGATCAAGTTCAAGGACAAAGCCAAGGTCGAATTTATCGAGGTCGCTGGCGTCGCTAATCTGCTGCAGGAGAAGGTCGACTTTCCAGTAATAGCTCTGATACACGAAACTCAAGACTTCGCTTAATTACAACCGGTTGGGGGCATCAGCGGGAGTAACTGCAAGGGACGTATTGGGCAATTCCCAAGTTACTGGAAAGGGAAGCAAATCAGAATGCGGTCTGATTTATGTATGTTGGATTAGTTTTTGCACATCTAACCAATATTTGCACCACCCCACATAGCGTCCATGCCGGGCTGGGACTTAAGTCATCTTCGTATCTGGTCTATAGGCTAGCAATGCAGATCATGGGAGGCAGACGTTTCGGTTCATGGCTTTGTTCCTTGGATTTTGATCTTTCGGTTCATTACGTAACGACTGCGTGCGTGCTCATCTGTGATTGGCCGGTGGGTGTGGTCTCGCCGCTAGCCGCTAACCGCTAGCCAGTCAGCTAATAATGAATCCATTGACCGACATAGCACAAGATATAGCAGTTAAAATAAAACATTAAAATTCAAAACATACAAAATTCAAAGTAATTTGGTAGTGCTGAAATAAAAACTCAGCATTGCAGTATGAGTCTTGGGTCTTTTAAGGGGTTCGGTACGTTTTTGAATTGTGCTCAGATCGTTTTCTTGACAGAGGTGACGAGCGTTTGACTTTGAGTCCAGTATAGTTTTGCGCAGAGTTGGGACTTGGGACTGTAGTTGAGAGATTGTTTGAAACCTACTCAGCATTGCAGTATAGGTGTTCGTCACGGTGACACACGCCACGTGCAATGAAGCGTGACGTCAACGCCGCCCACGACCACGCCCCGAACGCACCATGAACCGAAACGTCAAAAGTACACTTCAAACGCTTGAACCGAATCGTCATATAATCGCAGATCATATCAGAATAGTCAAACAATACGTAGCCTAATCGTTAGAGCTGTCGAATTAACGCGTTAACTTATCGCGTTAACGCGTTAAAGAATTAATAACGTGCGTTAAAAAAGTTAACGCACATACGTAAGTTTACTAAATGTTGTAAAGCAGACCTGAAGTTCTAATATTCTATCAAAAACTGCGGTTATTTGACGATCGAATAACATTTCAGTAATACAAATGGTTTTGTTGTCATTTCATCCCAAATTCATCACTATTGTCACGGTTTCTCGACACAGCCACAAGTTCGTCGGTCGTCATTTCAGTCATCGTCTTGATGTTGTCTACCTACAACTTTAGCAATGTAATGATACGTTAGGCCTAATTATCGCGTTAACGCATGCGTGAACGCGTTAAAAAAATAACGCCTCGACAGCGTCATCCTCGTCATTGGTTTGGGGAAGAAATTTGCAATTTTCGTCAGATTGCTGCAAACTTCAGGAGATGGAAATATATGCTTGCTCAAAATGTCATTTTTGTCATTTTTTTTCAATTTTCCCAAAATAAGTAGTTTCCAGCCCTTAATTTTGTATTTTAGAAAGAAAATGTTCGACAAGAAAAATATTTTCCGCGTTATAATTTAGGGACAAAGTGCATTTGTTCTGCGCCATTTTCTATTACGACGTTAGGGTCAGTTGAACAATAAATTATACCTGTGTGTGTATTGTGTTGTCGTTTATAGCCAGAAAAGATGGCCGAGAGTTTCCAGTATTTTCTTCAGGGTCTCGGACTTGGTGCGTATAACTCGATGAAGTCTGTGTGTCGTAACTTTTAACCATAGCATGCAGTGTTGTGCTATTTTAGTTACTGCCCCGAACCCCGCTGGAGAATTTTGAGAAACTTGCGGCGCTCTGTCTAATCGACGGAGTGGAAATGGTTACGCACTTCCCATACTTTATCCTACTCGTCGGCTGCGGCGTCTCGTTCTCGGCGCCTGCGGTTCTTCAGTTTCTTTGATGTGGTTAATACGTTTTCTGCTGCGGATTACACGAATCCGCACTGCATTATGACGGTTGCGATTTGAACATGACTGACTCTCCCCTACCGTTTGTAACACTGCCCTCTGTCTGCCACTTTTCCGCTCGAAACTCGGAAGACTTAGATGTATCTGTTTACTGTTCCTGTACAGTGACGCGTGGCAACTGCCGTATAGCAAGCGCTTCTGCTTTTTATCTTACGTTTTATGACTCTTTACAAATTCGTTTTTCACTTTAATTTTCCAGTAACTTCTTACTCCCCCAGTAAGCAGGTGTATCGCTGTGACCATTGGCGCATTACAGGTTTTAAACGTTATGTGCCATACAAATTTACGCTTTGCTTACTTACTTTCTCGCCATGTGGTGTACGGTAATGTGTGGCAGTGTCGTCGGTTCCGATGCACAACGTCCAGCACCCGCAGCAGAAGAGAATTCAGCGCAGTTCGACGTCATCGTCCAACAGGTCGATGTCGATGGAAGACTACGACAAGCCGCTGCGCAGTCGCACCATGTCAGTCGAGTCGGGAACCGGTCCTGCTGCTGCCGCTGGCACCGCGCAGCCACAGCGTGCTGTAGCGTCATCCACTGACAACTAGTGACAACCACACGTAGCTTGCTGGCATAACTGTTAGGAACTGGCTGGATGCTGGACTTAGATGTACGATCAAGAGATCGATAGTTCCACTTTCGGTCGAGTCTCCGGCGGCTGCATGCGTACTAAGTTCGCTGAGAGGGGTTTAGCTTACGCGGATCCAGTCGTGTGGAACTGCTTGCCCGAATCAATCCGCAGAACATCATCTCAGGCAGCCTTCAAACGTCAACTCAAAACATTATTTTGTATCCTCTGATGCTTTTGACATTGTTTCTGATCGGCCATGACTGTTTGTAATGAAATGTTACTGTACGAACTTTGCAATGCACCCATGGTCTTCAGTCATGTAATGGGGCCACTACACTGTGTCTTGAAAAACATCCCGAACATTTTCGATTGTAACTGGAAGTAGGATTATCAGATTTTAATAATGTTTGGCAAGTGTATTCCATAGACAACTTGCCATTAAATAAATGTTTAATTTCCCACCTCACCCAAAGTCTGTTTGTGCACTACCTGGGGAAAACAGAACCAACAAAATATTCCCTTTTTCACTTAATGCAGTATTATTGCTTAATCTAAATAACACACAAACACATATTTTGTTAACTTTTTTGACACTTTGGTTGAAATTTCATCCAACTGTTTTGTTTTTTTAACTGTTTGCAGCAAAATTTCTTGAATTGTGAGCGCATTGTGCAAACACAGGTATGGAGATGCTTTCCGCATTCATTGACAGCAGTATCGATAATGTTTTGCTTCAGACCAACCCAGACTTCACCAGTCACGTTTTGAATTCATAAACATTCCTGAACGTTATCACTGCTTTATGACGATTAAACCTTGTAATTTACTGGTTGTTAGGGCCCACAGATCTTGATAGATAGAATTTATTGAACTTTTTTTTACTCATTTTAACATATGATTTGCTTGGTTTAGTTTCCCCAGGTAGTGCAGGAGCAAACGTTGGTTCAGGTGGGAACTTAAACAAGTGTTTAGTAGCCAGTGGTGTCCAAAATATTTCAGCCAAAAATTATTAAAATATGACATTGCTTCTTCAAGTTATGACCGATAATGTCGGGGATGTTTTTTCACGTTTTTACGCATTTCAACTTATATTTCGCTTGGTCTACATTCCCTTGGTAGTGCAGAAGCAAAAATTGAGAGAGATGGGAAACTGAACAGGTATTTGATAGCAGGTTGTGTCAAGAATATTTGCGCCAAAAATTACTAAAATCTGATAATTTTTCTTGAAGTTACAATCAAAAATGTTGGGGATGTTTTTTTTTGAGACACAGCGTATTAATTTTCAGTATGACATGTAGGCCTATGATAAGGGGTCACTATCAAATGAATGGGTGACTGGCTGCTGCCAGGTAAACCATCTCAGTGTATAAACGACCATTACGTCAACTCAGCCTTCTATCTCTGCGGGGTATCAAACCAAATGCCGATCTGAATGACTGGGGTTACGGCGTGGCGTGCCTACTTGCGTCAGGTTTTAGGTAACACTGTGTGATACCGTTTGGCAAGTGACAACGAATCATAACTAACGCTAGAAGTTTTAGGCAGGAGCCATATAGGCCGGCTTCCAACGACTTTGACTCCTAAACTGACGGTTACTTGGAATTACGGCCTACTGCGTGAAAAAGCTGGGCCATTTTAGCGTCTGAAAAGTCGTGTAACTCGTGTTAAAAGTTACACGAGTGACGGCTGTCGCTAGAAAAGACGCGCTACAGCCTACAGCTGGACGTAGGATAGATCTCACCAGCTGCGTCATGGCAGGGGAGGGCAATTTCCCCTACCCCGGTAAATGTTTTGCTCGTCGAAAAATGTTCTTTTTCTGGGATTTTTTTTCAAATCATGCAATCTCGGAAATTTGCGGCAAAATTGAAAGTTTGACTACTCAGTCATAAAGTCGGTCGGAAGTTCGCAGCCGTCTGTCGGAAAATTGTGACTTCCTGTCTTTCCTAACTTCTATAATGCACAAGGTCGACGAAATGCTAATTAATTAAATTAAAATGCGTAGAAAAATATCGGTTTTGTACGCTATGGCCTACTATTATGGTTTTTACGCGCGCAAGCTTTTAGTTGATAGGCCTAATAAGCCTAAAATAAATTTTACGTCAACGCTAATGCGATATTATATCATTCTGGTGAAACTGTTCGTTGTAATGTTTGCAAAATTATGTCATGTTCAAAAACTGGCAGTCAGTCACTTATTACAAACAGTGTTTGGTTACCGACGGCCAGCTTTAAACAAGAAGTCCAGCTGTCGCTATGATAGCCGACCGTACTGGTTGTCAGTAACGTTCAACGTCATTCAAGGTCGGTGATTTTCATTTTATATGCTACTTCCTGTTTTTTTTTCACCGAATTCACCGAAGCCACCAAAATTATTGGTTGCCTGACTAAGCACAGGCAAAAGCCATATAACGCTTACTATCTAAATAACTAAGGTTAACTATGTGTTTCCGGTTGCAGTTTTCGTTTCAAACAATTTTTAAATTAATTTATTGTATTACTTCTTACACACACGTCAGACAATGCATTCCAGTGATCAATTACTCTGTTGCTAAATACATACTTTCTCAAATCTAATCTACTGCGTTTTTATATAGTTTTTTGAATGACCTCTTCTTTGACCTTCATCATATGTAAAAAATAAATCTGATTGCAAATTTTAACAATTATTAATAATTTTAAATGTTAATTTGTAGTAAATCACTTCTATACCTTTTTTTAAATGTCATTAAATTTAATTTTTAATACGTTCTTTGTAATGTAAATTTCTTACATCGTCAATCAATTTAGTTGCACTACGTACGTTGAACTCCCTCGACTAACTCAATATCCTTTTGATAATGTGGGCTTCAAATTGGCACACAATACTCTAAATGCGGTCTTACAAGACTTTTATACAAAGGCATAATAGTTTCCTTAGATTTATCGGTAAAATTTCTTTTTATTACCCCAAACATTTTGTTAGGTTTTTTAATGCCTGACTACACTGTTTATCCTATTTCAAATCTTTACTCACAATTACTCCCAAACCTTTTTCTTCACCTACTGTTTCCAATTTATTGCCACACATATAGTCAGTAGTCAGCAAACAGTTGCTATGTCCAATGTGTATAATCTTACAGTTGTCATCGTTAAGTAGCATCTGCCAGTCTACTGACCATTTTACCAAATTCTTCACATCATTACGTAAACTTTCAATATCCTCCTTGAGTTAACAACCCTGTATATTTTTGTATTATCGGTAAATTTTAAAACTTTACATGCAACTAACTCATTTATGTCATTAATATAAATTAAGAACAAAATTGCCCTAATAGCGAACCTTGTGGAACTCCACTTAAAACATCTTTCCAACTGGAACACTGACCATTTAATGTAACTCTTTGCTTCCGACCAGATAGCCAATTTTCTATCTGTTAATGACTGATAGTAACTTACGAGGCCCTATATGATTTCCCTATCTCGCACCGTTTAGTCACAATAGCGCGAACGGCCTTCAATCATTCAAGGTCAATGATTTCCATATCTCATCTGACACTTTCTATTAGTGATTAGGTAACCATAATCGTATCTCTCACCGTTTCGGAGATATGGTTAGTTTTCTGTTGAAAAACGCACATTCTCTCTCTACGTCCATTTAACCCCGAATTTGAAAATGTTTCTCTTGCACTAGATCGCTGATATTTTGCATAGATTTATGACACAAGGCTAAGTATTCGTGTAAAAAAATTCTTTACGACTTACTGTTTTGCTACAATACATCCGTTACAGACGACAACGGACGGACAGACGAACAGACGCTCAGACGACAGCCGTACCATATTAGCTCGACCCGTCGGCAGTTAACCGAATTACGGTCACTACGATCGACTGGCCATTTTTTTCCAGTAGTCTAAATGTTCAATTATTGACATATTGCTTTTGTATTGGTATTGCATGTACGAATGAACGAATATAAAATTATAATAGTGTTTCTTTGTAGTTTACTAGTAGACCTATCGGGTATTTTTCAATATCTCAATTTTCGATTTTACAATGCCGTGCATCTCTGACAACTACTTGGCTTAATCATAACCAGATAAATGAGGGCGTACACCGGCGTACATGGTTTCGTTAGATGCAGGCAGAAAAATGGTTGATTCACCGCATATTGCTCTTAGGGTAGGTGCTGGTTGAAAGAAAAAAATTTAGCTTAATTGATTTAATGCAGTTTGTTGTAAATATTTGCTTTTTTGGTGCTTCAACACTCCGGCATCTTGTCCGTCACTCAAGGGTGACTGATTAATAATCAACCGTCATGTGATAACAGCGTAACAAGTTTAACATTGGGCGACTTCACTTATTGACTTCCAAGTGTCTAGAGAGCCGACAGTCGGCCCTATCAGGAGCATAGGCGGGGTGCTTATCTCCAGGGCTAGACGAAAATCACGAATTCACGGAAGCCGTGAATTTTGACGCTTGCCGTGAATTTTAGCGTTTGCCGTGATTTGCCGTGAATTTTTGCACGGGTTGCACTTTTGTGTCAAAATCCATAAAATTCGATAGTTAAACATCGAAAGTTGACTTTAATGTGACCTCGTTGATCATTATGATAATCATTTGCAGCCGTTCACTGCTGTGTGTATAACTGCATATAGTTACTAAAACTGTTCCTGAAAGTTACTAAAAACGATTAATGTTAGTCATTTTGTGAGACGACGATACATGACTGATTGTTGACTAGGCAGAGAACAAAAATGTTTGTCAATGAGACGTTTTTTAACGCTATATATGACCGTGAATTGGCACCGTGAATTCGCCGTGAATTTTGCGACTTTTCTAAAAGTATGCCGTGATTTTTCACTTTTGCACCGTGATTTTCGTACAGCCCTACTTATCTCCTATACGTTGGCCATTGAATCTGTAGGTGGATAGCCACTTGAGTCTGTGACGCATAGCCAGTGCGACGCCAGACCTACGGTTACCTTCCCAGCTGCGGAGCATCACCACCCTTTGACCGGTACCAAATTATACTGCTTGGTGAACAGAGGCACATGTGTGTGAACAACTTGCCCAAGGTTTTGTTACCTGGCAGTGCCCCGACTCGGAGTCGAACCTGTAACCTCAGGGTTACAAGTTTGGCACATTACCATTACTGGTCTAGTAAGTCTCTTATTACTGTTAATTATTTTCCTATCATTATACAAATAGTGACTGGCATCGAGTTCATCATTAAAATTTTTTTCCACAAAGTTTGTAAAATGTTGCTGCAAGGTTGAAGATTGAGGGAAACATTGTACGAACTGAGGGGAAAAAATCTTTAATGATGATATATGACATCAGTCACCATTTGTTTTGTTATCCCTCAAAACCAGTACAAAACATTTGAACAAAAATCATTTAAACAGAAATCATCTGACAACTTCACTGTTGTCCAGTCACACGGGCAACATTGAAGTGAACTGGTGCCTGCCAGGCAACAGTGCATATTTGTGAACGTCATGTTATGCGATTTGGACCAATCGTGTGCAGGTATTTTGCATTTAGGTATAACAATAAAATTTTTTACCTTTAGACAGGATCCAAGTGCAAGCCTTGGCTTCCCTAAGCACATTTCTGTTTTACAGAAAGAAAGAAGATTGTGGGATCTGTTTTCTTTGTCGCTGGAACACTATAACTGAACTACTTGCTGTGTTATTAGGCGTAATGAAGCCATACTATTTCAAATGTTATTTTCAGGCAAAAATGTCATAAACAGGATTTATGGGGCCCTAGACCATATTCCTTTAGTGTTCCACTGTCATTAACTTTGCTATGATCTGAAGTCTGGACTTTGAAGCTTATCCGAGTCTCTAGACAGTCAGCCCTGGGGTGATGTAGTCATACACCTGGTGTTAGGCTGCCATTACTTTACACCAGGCCATGTTTTAAGCCTACCTTTTTAGCTGCAGAGCATAACTTTCCTATCGCTGGTAGCTCAGTACAGCCCAAATTCCATTATGCTGACTTTCATCAAAACTTCCCCGCGGGGAAAGTCGCGGACACAAACGGTGACAAATCATAAAACCATGAAGTTTCGATGAAAGTCGCCGACACAAATCACGAAAGTCCTGGACACAAACCATCTCGACATATCGAGATGTTTGCGACAATGTCCGTGACAAGTCCGGGACAAACCCGTTTGTGTCGCTCTAATGGAATTTAGCCCATTACAATGCACGGGGAAAGTCCGCGACAAAGTCCGCACAAATCATGAAAGTCCGCGACGTGATTTGTGTTGCGGACTTTCATGATTTGTGTCCGCGAACTTGTCCCGGACTTTGTCGCAAAGTCGGCGTAATGGAATTTGGGCTTACCAAATTTTAGTGCTTGGTGACAGAGGCACAAATTGCCCACTGTACTTGGCAGCGAACCAGTCTGGAGACGAACCCATGACCTGTTGATCGTGAATCTGATGTCTTAACTACTGAGCCACTAAGCCACTCACTACTGTTAGTGCTAGTACTGTAATAGTCATCATAGCTGCCTTTTATCTCTTTGTGTGTTGTGCCTGTATGTGTGTCTGTATGTGCAAAGGTTATAGTCTTTGTGCATTTCGTCTTGACTCTATGGTAAGTCAGATTTATTTGAATAATTTTCATGCAGTTTGACTAGATTACACAATAATTGAAAGTTTTACAAACAGTTGATTTTATTAATTAGCCATTAATTAATTGTTAATTTCAATTGTAAATTAACAGAGGCAATTGCCAAAGTAAGTGCATTTTTTCTGTAGCAGAATTCATTTATTAAGCTATAAGCTCTCACAGATGCACTGATACATAGTTATTGAGCAGTTTTTAACCCAGTGTTGTTGACTGGCTAACACGTTGACTTTTCTGGAAAAGCAGCAATCAAAGTGATGTCTGATGCTTATCGTGATGCCATTTTGTTTACTTTGTTTTTTTTATTGATACGACTTTCATCAGTAGATCAGAATTTACCACTTGCGAGAGATATTGTAGTTGATGATGTTGTTAGTATGTTGATCTGTTTTCCAGATATTCTCTTTCACCAAAGAAACATTTGACTTGATTTATTTACCGGTTTACCCTTCTTCGTATGTTGGTGTATGCGTTTACATTCATAGGGGGTCTATGTCACTACATCTATTCCCAACTGGCTCCTATCTATATTTGAATGCTTTCATTCTGGCATTTGGCATGTGGGCAATCATTGCTGTGGAGTCCGTTGATGCCATACTTATGGTAAGTTGGTCATTTTACTAAATTACTGAATTTTACTGAATTTTTTTATTCCACAAACTCAGGTGCATCGTGGCAGAGGGAAGGGGGGCAGATGGTTTATTCTAAATTTTAGCTTGTCATAACTCGGAATTTTTTGGCTAGAAAATATATTGCAAAATATAACAATAATAATAATAATAATGTGGGGCTGAAGGTTCCATGTTTTATGGAGGTTTAAGGACAAAAATTGAAATTTTGGACACCGATATCTCCTTTGTCCAAAATTTGTGGCTCTGTGTTGTAAAATTGCAATTGCATGCCCCAATCTTTTTTACCTATGATGCCATGATGCTATAGATTTTAAGAGAAATACCAGATACTGAAGTTTTCAGATACTGCTCTTCAGTATTTTTCTTACAAACATGTATTTAATTTTGTCAACCACTTGTTAGTAATTAGTAATTACGCATCATTGTCATCTTGGTTACTAACTTTTGGCCCAGTGTTTTTCTATACTTGGTGCCCCAGAGGGATGGCCAGGCTGAATTGTCCTGGGTGGGTGGTTATGCACAGAGATGGTTTATCTGTCATGACATAAGTTTCATGCCCAGTGAGCTGGGATTGTTCACTTGTCCTCAGACAGTCACCCATCTAAGCAGTAATCATTGCTCAGCTTAGAGCATTTCAGCTGATGGATATCAACTGCCAAACTGTTGCTACTGTGTTTCTAGTTTCTTTTGGTGAAAGCTGGAAGTATTGTATTGGACATTATCTTGCTTGGCATCTTTGCATCAAATGGTGAACCGCCAGGTCGGCTGCATTGCACTTGATATTTGTAGCTAGCAAGAAATTCGAGCTAATGCTCACGAGATGCGCGAAAGCCTACAGCAGTTCAGGTACAGTGGTTTAGCTGGAAATGGGGGTGTTCACGCTAAGTTAATATACAAATATTAAATTCTCTATCTGGATCGCATAACGATAGTTCCATGGCGCCACCTTCTGAATGATATAGACTTGTGTTGCAGCCCGAAATCGCCAAAAAATCCATAAACCCCCTATTTTGGCGTTCAAGTTCATTCAAGGTTATTGAATTTGCCACCAATCGAGAGCCAGTGGACGACTTCCTAGTAGTGATTAATATTTACCTAGGCCTTATCTCACACCGTTATTGAGATACAGCGACTTATTGGCCAAAAATCGCAAATTTTGCCCACCCCCCTTTCATTTAGCACCCTCGTTCGGGGTGACCCTCTTCCAATTTATGGAAAAGCTTTACGGTTCCTAAAACTAGAATCTTCCTGGCAGCCGATGGTGAAGATTTGGTGATCCTAGCTTGCGTCTTTTTTGACTGATCCACCCTTGTGACAGACAGACGGACAGACAGAATTGCGATGGCTAAGACGTGCTGAAAGCAGTGGCTGCTTTCGCATTTAAAAATAGAAAAAAAATTGCAACTGCATGTACTATGTACACACAGATAGCAACTATCTATCGTTTTGTCATGTATTCTGAACTAACTTTTTTGTCTGTCAATTGTTTATCTATAATATAGGAAAAGTTTAGTGGTTGTTTGGAAATAGCTGACTTCCATGTGATATACGATGTTTATTGAGCTGAATAAATTAGTAAAATTGCAACTTTTATTGAGTAACTTGCTGACTTGACAGTTGCTGTGGCTTTCTTTGAAAGTTTCAAGGCCAGATTTTAATCCATTTAGCCGTGTATGGTAAAAATCTTGCAGCTTTTGCATGAATATGCTGACAGTAATTTTTAAAAAAACTTACCGTGAATTCTGCATATTAGCTGTATGCCACTTTGCTGCTGTTACCTCATTTGAGATACAGCTTTCTGAATTTGGAAGCCTTACAGAGGCCTGAGAATACTGTGCTGCACCATGTTGTGAACTTTCAAATTTAGCAGCACACCATAACGAGGCTCTCTAGGGCCAGAAAATGTTACGCTGCTCTTTGATATACTCTGGCCTGGCCTGTGGGGGCCCTTTTTGGAGAGTATGACAGCCTTTAGGACAGAACCCTTTTATGACAAAAACCCCTGCAATGGAACCCCCTCCACGGCAAAAACAGATCAGAACTATGTTAGCCTAAATCTGTGCCAGCTGCAAATAAGCTCATTTAAGCTAGTCGTGATGCCACATCTCAATTTTATGTTGTCAGTGTAATTTTGCTAAGAAGTTTATAGCTAATAGTAGATAAAACTTTTAGAAAAAATTTGTAACATTTTGCCTTCTGGACCCCTGATGTCATGCGCTTGGTAGCAAGACCCATTGTCAAAATAGTTGTCAGCAGCAACGTTCGTTAAAAAGATTGGGGCAGGTAGTTGAAAGTTTCCATTAGACAGCTGCAAATTTTCAACAGGCGAGATGTGAGTGCTTGGAATTTCAAATTCAAATTCTGTGGCCTATGTAAGGCTTTCTTATTTCAGAATTCCGTAATCATTCGGGGTTTTTCCACCCCAGATTTGGCATTTTTTGCCAAATTTTTTTGACAGACTAAAATTCAGGAGAAGGTTGGCAGTTTTCCCTTAACTTCTATCGCAGTGCTACTGACTATGATGATGATGCTGATGTTGTTGTAGCTGATTACAACGTTATCAACACATACAGGTTTAGTCTTGGGTGCGTGAGTTTCTTTGCACTGATGAGTGATGACTATATTTGTGAATTTGCACTCTTCTCCTGCCTCAGGCTTTAGAGAAACCTGGTTATTAAAATAATCCCAACCTGGAGGGTTTTTCCTGGGTTTCAAAAAGGCCTAGCTTTGTGGGTTTTGAGGTTGTTGTAGGTTTTATTTGACTAGATACTGTCAGCATGAAATAAATACCCAAAAAGCAGACTAAAAGGTTTTTTAAAAAGGTGAAAAAGTTTTAGAAACTTAACCACAATGCCATATTGCATTATTAATGGAACAGGAAACTAAAGTTGGATCGCTAAATTTTGAATTAGAATGAAATTATTTAGTAGGCAAGGTAAAGTCAGACCATTATTTGTTTATGTCAAGAGAATGTAAACATTCTAGTTTGCCTACAAGTCTGGTGAACAACGTTTAATTAGTGATTATGTCTCACTGCATTTCTGTGGAGGAGTTATTCTACCGACTCCGATGTCGACTTTTTCGATCGATCTTTACATATATGGATCGGTGATGTCGTCTCTATAGGGGGCCCATGCAAAATCGAAAAAAAATTCAGCTCCTCCATTTCCAAGGCGATCCTTCCCAAATTTGCCACACTTATGGAGGACGACGATGTCTAAAAGCTCAGGAGACAGAATTTTGATATCGCTCCCCTAGCCAATTTTTTGGCCATTTTCCCAAAAATTTGCATTACGGGTATTGGCTAACTTTTTTCCCCAAGTTAAATTTTTCTTAAATTCGCATATATTGTGGGCAGCAACAATGCAAGTATGCTGATATATTTTTAAAAAATCCCTGAGTTTTTTCCAGCCTGAGAAATAAGTTTAACCATTTTTTGCCCATAAAGCCCCATGCAAAAAAAATTCAAAACCTCATAACTTTTTTTCCCCAAGTTAAATTTTTTTTTAAATTCACATATATTGTGGGCAGCAACAATGCAAGTATGCTGGTAAATTTAAGACATTTTCTCTAATTTTTCTAGCCTGAGAAATAAGTTTAACCATTTTTTGCCATAGGCCATTATGCCAACTTTGACGCCGCCTAACGGCCGCATTTATGAAGCTTTCTAGGCGAAATTATAGGCGACGCTAGAACGAACGGCTGTGAACATTCATGCCAAATTTCAGCTTTTTAGCTTTTGCCCATCGTTTTTGGCGTAAGTTTGAAAATTGCGAAAACTGTAGCCTACTGCAGCCGTAGAGCTCGCGACGTCCCTGCCGCACTGAGTGCCAACATCTGTTCTGTATCAATTAGCTGGCCGGCGCACGCCGTCTGCCGATGCATTGCAGCAATATTAATAGTCGCGTAGTCGCGACGACGTCCAGTGAAATAAGAAGCCCAGCTGTCGCTAGGATAGTCGACCGCACTGGTTGTCAGTGACCTTGACGGCGTGATCCAAGGTCGATGATTTTCATTTCATTTGAAAGCGCGTATGCTATTACCTATTAGTGATGATCAGGTGTAACCTGGGCCCTATCTCTCACCGTTTCCGAGATATGGCCACTTAGAAAATTGCGGCCAAACCGCTGCAGATGGAGACATGGTTACTACCGGCAGCCTATAGGAAGTCGCCAGCGCACTATCCGATGGCACCATCGCCGACCCGCTACGACTTACTGTTTAGCCACAATACATCCGTGACCGACGGACGACAGACCACCGTTTAGCGAAACAAAAAGCCCAGCTGTCGCTAGGATAGCCCACTGCACTGTTTGTCAGTGATTTTGACCGTATCCGAGATATGGCCGCTTAGATATGGCCACTTAGAAAATTGCGGCCAAACCGCTGCAGATGGACACATGGTTACTACTGACAGCCTATAGGAAGTCGCCAGCGCACTATCTGATGGCATCATCGCCGACCCTCTGCGATTTACCGTTTAGCCACAATATGTCCGTGACGGACCCCCGACAGACCACCGTTTAGCGAAACAAAAAGGCCAGCTGTCGCTAGGATAGCCGACCGCACTGGTTGTCAGTGATTTTGACCGTATCTGAGATATGACCGCTTAGAGCTTGAAACTTTCCGCTGAAAATTGCGGCCAAACCGCTGCAATCACAGACCTGACTCCGATCACGCTAAGTGTTATCTGAGTAAATGATAACCTTTCTATATGAAAACGTACAGCATGTTCTTGGGCATTGATCACAGTTTAGTTTTTAACCAATATTAATGATTAATTATTCGTTGTTAATCCATCTCTAGTTATTTTCAATAGCATTACGGTATGTTCTTATTTATAACGGTTATCAATGGTTACTAGTGGCTTGGTGTTGTAACAGTTAGCATGTCCAACTAGTGATAGTGAGGTCATTGGTTTGACTCACGGCCAGTGCACTGCCAGGTAACAACCCTGGGCAAGTTATTCACACACGTGCTTCTGTCACCAAGCAGTATAATTTCGTACCAGCCTAATTGCCAGGAAGGTACGGTAATGGCACTATATGATGAGCACCAACCTAATAGAGTCACAGAGTTGTGAGAGAGCAATGTTGACTGTGGGTACTTGGCCATTAACTTTTAGTACAGTTGAGATTGATTGTGTGTGCAGAATGTCAATAACAAATCTGTTGTTGAAGCCGCTGTCGTGCTTCGTGTTATATCGTCTCTATCAGGATCGTAGTGGATTTGTTAACTTTCCCTCACTGCATGTCTCTGGTCAGTCTCACGCATCAGCCAGTCATGTATTTGTTTTTAATAGTTAGCGTTGCACGCGCAAATCAATCGTGTTATTTTGTTACTTCCTGAGCTTTTATTGTGCTACAGCTGTGGTGGCTTAGTGACGTAACAGTTATCTAGTTGGACGAGCGATCAAATGATTGCAAGTTCGACTCCCCGTTGGTTTGTTATCAAGTGGTTACTCTTTGGATGGGTGACTGTCTGCAGACACGTAAACCATTTCAGTATATGAGCAACCAGCAAGGCCAACTCAGCCTTCAATCTGCCAGGGTTAGGTAAATCGAGTACCGGTCTGCCTGGCTGAGCTTAAGATGGGGCACGTTCATCTGTGTCGGGTGGTAGGTAACATTGTGTGATCGCATATGGCAGGTGACGCTGCGTATCTCTGAGGTAGGTTCCCATGCATAGGTGACATAGCACACTCTTTTAATTTAGCCAACAGTATACAGGGGGCAGAGCAAAACAGCTGGACTGTTTCTGAATGTTGATAACTTAGCAACGGTTAGCCTAGTAGTAGAAAGGCGTGTGATACATCAAGAATTTCAGATTTCTGTGTAGAAAAGTATAGAATTTACACAGTATTGTTTGTTTAAAGTTTACACAAATCTACAGAGATGTGCACAAAAACTTCTGAGCCCAGACCGAGACGAGACCCAAGATCCATGTTTTCGAGACGAGACCGAGACGTTCAAAATTTTGTCCAAGATGAGACGCTTAAAATCCGAGACGAGACGTTGCAGCTTCCGAGACGCTGGCCGAGACGTTGAAGCTCTCGAGACTCGGGAACTTCAACGTCTCGCCAAGACGTTTTCCTTGGCGTATGGTGAAACACGTTGACAATGAAAAAAATTATACAGATTAATTAAGTTGCACTGTGGTAAGCACTTTCTATTTTTGATATTGTGAGTTTTTGCACTTTAGTTTGACAGTTATCACTGAATAATTAACGGCTTGCACCATAAAGAATTGCAACTGCGGTGCTGTAGATATGAGCCATTATGTTGATCGCAATTTGAAGCAACTGAAATTAGTAAACTACAGCTGATTATAGCCTTATAAGTCGTTTACATTTGGCTGATAGTATTCATTCTGACATCATGCACTTTATCTTCATTTCCACTAGGTCATTTCATGACGAAAAAAGACTGACATGATATAATTCTGCTTTATGATAAATTAGTAAATGAAAAAGTAAAAACACTGTAAATGAATATGTCTAAGCCACAAATGTCATGCTGGTTAGTATCGCTCAAACTGCAGCTACAGACTACAGTATGCACGGCGAGCGCCTGCACGAAACGTCTCGACGAGACACAATGGCTCGAGACCTGAGACAAAACCTACTAAGACGAGACATACTGCTCCGATACCGAGACGTTGAGGATTTTGTCCGAGACGAGACGTTAGTACGTCTCGAGATCGTCTTGAGACCGAGACATCTCGACTGAGACTACATCCTTGCAAATCTATACCACCGTTAAAATAATCCTGCAGTTTGGCCCATTCTGTAGACTAAACGACTGTGTTTGTCAATGTTTACAGATCGCGGTGTTCGTGCAGGCTACGAAGGCATCGAGAGTGAAGCATCACACTCGCGACACGTGGAAACAGCTGCTCCTTATCATACCGTCGACAAATCGCCACTGCCTGCAACTTCTTAGTCTATCACCTCCCTCAACTTAGTCGTCGTTGTTATTAATTTCTCCACTAACACGTCTCGATCAGGCTCGAATTGATTAGATGTGGAGCTGAAGCAACTAGAAAATTGGGGCACAGCCCAAGATGAGTCCACCCGGCGCCGTAAGTCCGATTGGGGGAAAATTTAGGGGGTTGAAATTCCTCTCTTTGCAAGGACATGTCCCAAACACAAATGCATTAGCGTACGCCAGATTTATTACATGTGGGGCATTAGACATAGAAATGAGATGGGGCAGTATGCTGGTAACTAACACTTCTGTTTATACTGGAGGAGAGTTGTAATTAAGAGAGCTGTTCTTGTAACAGAGTTAACAGATACTGACGTTGTAACTGATATTATGCAAAATAGTACATTTATGTATACTTTAGTATAGGCCTATACGGACGCGGGGCGGAGGCGTAGCATTTGCTGTTGCATTAATTCGGTTCTGATCTCGATGTTTCGGTGGCAGATAATAATCTCTGCCAACTTGATTTCTAATCTTATTAACCAACTCGCGTCGTAGACGACGAAATTGTAAATAGTGCTGACATAGTGCGGCCATCCGCCTATCTATTTGAGGCATTGCACAACCCTTTTGACATTGCCTGGGTTTAAAAAATTTCTGTGCTTCCAGTTATCGCCCATCCCTTAAAAACCTCCATCCCTAATATTTTAGTTGTGTCCTAAAAACTACTGATGCATTTTCTAAAAAGCATTTACTAGAAAGAACGTTCACATCTATTCTGTTGTACTGCAGGCCTACATTAGTTCTTGCTAGTACTGTTTAGTGTGTCAGCTTGTTTTTCTAATGAGTTATTATGTAATATTACATTGCATGGCATTAAATAAAAATAAATATAAATTTTGTGTCCCCATCGATCCCTACTTTTTTACCCGACTGCAGTCAAATGCACCGATACTTTTTAGGCCCCATTAGGACGGCCGCATAATGACTGCAGATGTTTATGAATCGGCCGAGTTTTCAGTGCCTTGCATTGTTTATTCACCAGTGAATTCCACCAGTGCATCGGGTTGCCAACTCTGCAATGACTGAAAATACCAAACATTACTATTCTACTGACAAAAAAGTGCTGAATTTTTAACACCGTCATTCATTACTTCCAAACTGATGTAACGATGAGTGTTACTGCCTAGCTGGAAAAATTCATGCCATATTTGAAGAATAATGTCAAACAATTGCCGAACTGCTGAACTAAAAAAAGTTGACAGTAAAGCTTCTTTAAAAGTGCCACATACTGACATATTTTGAATTTTGACATGCCAGTTGGTAACCCTTTTGATGCACTAATGCCATCCACCAGTGAAGAAAACGTGGGATATTTGTATTTTTTGTTGTTAAACCGCTGTATTGCTTGAACTGAATTGCCTGCAGTCAGTACAGTGTTATAGGTCTACTGTCATTCAGGATTTGCATATAATGACAGAAATGTTTTGAAAATTATTTCTCTGTATTTTTTTCACCGATTTAACTGCAAATGAACTATTGTAACCAGCTTCAAGCTGTTACGTGTGCTGCAATATTTTTAAAATAAACTTCACTGATTGACTGATTGATTTAGCCAAAGTTGTATTATAAGCCCAGGCCCGTCGAGAGAGTGAGGGCATGGGGGGTAAGTTACCCTGGGCTCCCGGCCCCATGACGTTTGGGGGCCCGCCATCGCTCAAAAATATAAACTACATCAGAATGGCCATTTTAAAAAAAATTTTAAAAATTCTCCCCAAAGGGGCCCCACAAGAATGTTTTCCCCGGGCCCCGCTGTGGCTCTCGACGGGCGTGTATAAGCCTGCAAGAAATACAAACAAAAAAGTCACCAAGACGTACTGTAATAATTGTCTAAATACCAACAACATCAAAACTAAAATAGCGTAAAATTAGGCCTAACTTAAGTTTAAAAGCACTTCTTCATAAGATTAACTTTAGCCCACATAACAAATGTAGTAAATGTGGTGCACATAATGCGAAAATCAAGACACCAGTTACAAAAATAACAAAGTTTTGTGGTGTCTGTCTAAAAACATACAACGTAACATACATTATTAGTGCAGAATGCAGATTCACATAAGCCTTAAATAACTTGAGTTATGTGCATGGTAATTGTGCGAAAGAAAGGCATTGTTCGAGATTCAGCAAAAACACACAACTTTAGCATCTGGGGACTATTTTCCTTGGTAATATGTCGTAGAATGCAAGAAAATATTAAATTGCTTGTGAATTACATTTCTGGTGTTGGTTTTTTGGATCGATGAACAGTTTTGCCAATGTGCACTGGTTTTTTATGCAAACAACATGTAACTCAGCATATCTGGTTATTGCTTGATAAACATTTCTACTTATTTGTAGGCCTGTTGTTTTCTGTGCAAATACCATCTACAACGCTCAGGCTGGCAAAACGAAATTCTGCTCACGCGGTCTAATGGTAACCAAAGGCAGTGGCGTCATTTCATTTTAGTGTCAGTCTACGTATTGTTCTTGCACAGTGGCGTAGACAAGGGAGGGGGTGGCAGGTCCACCAATCCTCTAGATAAAACATAAGCATACGTTTAAACTGCACGAAATTTGCCAATTTGGTCAGTTTATTTTCGGGAAAATACTGTTGCCACCAGACCTTATCTTTTAAAGCTAAAATGCACCAAATTCGATTTCGGCTGGGGCTCCGCCCCAGACCCCGCTGGGGAGCTCACAGTACTCCCCCAG
>Ga0209367_1003521_pt1 | contig 21320 bp, 15 predicted proteins | sample WorMetLIZISLAND2_FD_187412 | JGI IMG/M metagenome (GOLD analysis project Ga0209367, IMG submission 187412) | Marine gutless worms symbiont microbial communities from Max Planck institute for Marine Microbiology, Germany - Olavius geniculatus... ...
TGCATGGTCTGCGTCGTCTCCCCCACTCAACGGCAGCGGCACTTTTTAGCTAGAAGCCCAGCTGTCACTAGAGAAGGCCGACCGTACCGCCTATGTCCGAAGCCCAGCGTTAGCCTTCCGGTCGGTCTCGGAAAGAAAACAATCATTTACCGCGAGGTAACTACATGCAAATTCATAGACGTTACGTTAACCGTTCTCTGGAACGCTGCATTCAAAATTATTATAACATAGGTCACGCGCGGTCACCTCGCCAGGCGTCATATCCTACTAATTATGCATTAATAACAGGGAGTTTTAAGGGTCTGACTTGGTACATAGGGTAGCCGTCGAGCAGACAGTTTTTCGTTAAGACGTACCATCTAGCCACGATACATACGTTATGTGACCGACAACAGACACAATCTTGTGCCAAAGGCACGCCCGTTAATACGGACGGCCAAAAATGCTATGTCCACACATTAAGCAAGAAGCAAGGAGTTGTAGGGTCGGCACCCTATAAGCTCTCTAGAGGTAAGTCCCGGTGGATTTCCCCTACAGCCGAAGCACAGCTGCACTTCTTTTGCGATTAATGCGATTTCATGATCAAATGATCCAAAACCAAAACACAATTTTCTTTTGGCTCTGCCAACGTCAGCTACTTGTAGGCATTGGTCGCAAAATGCTGTGGCCAAATGCGCTGCTGAAAGTGCTGTGGCCATTGCCCTAGTGGCCATGCCCCTGCAGCTGCCACTGCGATCAGCTTGGATCAGTCTGGAAAGCATCATTGTTGTGTTGCTATTACCACGTTATAGGAACTATATCGCTGATAGAACGGTGTCATAATTCTATTGGGAGTCGTCAACCGTCGGCTTGCACATTAACGCGAATGTGACAAAACTAGAAAAATACGTCGGCCTAGTGCCAACATATTATGCGGCCATCTGTCCAGATCGAGCTGCGCAACCCGGCCTAACCTTTGACCTTCTGAACTGAAGATCGGCTCGCCGGTTACAACTGCCCTGTAGGGGAAAGTCACACCAATTTTTAGTTTTCTGCATTTTTCAGTTTTTGACTTATGGTGGCAAACGGGACGGACGGAAAGACGGACGGGCACCGGAGGCTACGTCACTACGTGTGTACGCGAAGTGTAGCAAAGCATCTGCTTTTTGCATGGCTCAGAAAAAGTCAGAATGTATGTGTCTAAATGGTATGATAGATTGATGATGATGCAGTTATAATCACTATCAGATCTGCGCCCATCTCTTATTGCTGATCGGCGTCAGTCGATATTTTGTCGCGTTTGTCATCTGCCCACGCGAGCACACCTGTTTCACATCTATCACTGGCACGCCACTCAAGTCTTTCGATTGTGTATTGGAAGCATCTGCTAGATCGTTTTAATGCATAGACAAATGAATGCATGCAGACTTATCCACCAGTAGCCTACCATTCAGTTTACGGGTGATAACAAGAGTTAAGCTTTAAAAATGGCAAATGCCTCGAACTGTCAGGGAAGTGTCGGAAAGTAAGCATGCGGTTAAAGCTATGCGTGTTGTAGTTGTAGAATGTAGACTGTATAGGCCTAGTACATGTACTTTTGGTACAAAATACTGTTCCTGCAGATTCAGACTATTTTGAATAAGCCGACCGCACGTGCTATACGTAAAACATAGATTTAACGCCTAGTCGGCGAGGACCGTAGCGTCACCCTCGAGTGTCCACTAGACCTGGGAGTTGCTGAGGTACAGAAACTTGACCCGACTTGAGGCTAAAATGACCCCAAGTCGACGGCGGTCGACTTGAGCACATCTGACTCGACTTGACTTGACTTGACAGCAGCATGTCGACTTGAATCGACTTCAAACGACTTGAGACTTTCAGAAGTTGTGATAAATTTGCGTAAAGCTGTACGTATACTGTAGGCTATTCATCAGGTGCTTTATTGTTTATGACTTGTAATGAAACCGACGGCGCCAAAAAATTTCGACGGTGACGCGGCTATAGATCGACTCGACCCGACTTGGAAGACCCAAGTCGACTTGAGTCGACTTGATCGACCCGACTCCCAGGTCTAGTGTCCACGAGACAAGGCTGGTCTCTAGAAAGCAGCAGTCAGCGGGCCGAATGTTCTTTATTGTCCTCACGAAGTTGGTCGAGCCATCTGTTTTCGTGTGGGCCTGGACGACGTCTCCAGCTACCGTCCGGGGGACGACCGGACGACCGAGGGTCACGTCGGCGTGGCACCGGCGCACCGCAGAGCCTGATGGGCCGGAGTATCATCGGCGAGCCTGATTACGAGTTGTTGGTGACAAACTGCGCGCGTGTGTATAATTCATGTGCAGGTCTTAGCCAGGCTCGGTACGGCATCGACAACGTGGTGCTGTCGGCCGGGCGCGCTCTGGTCGGCGACACTCTGACGGCTTCGTGCGACATTCACATCGACGTACCCGACCCTGCCAGACCGCCTATTATGCTGCTCTACTGGATCCGCCAGACGCCCAAGCAGCAGCTGCCGCACGTCGAGATCTCGGTGAATCGTGGCCTCAACAATGCGTTCCTCGACACCGGCCGGTACTCGGTGAGAGCCTTGCAGTTGGACGGCATGAGTCGCATGCAGTTTCAGCTCAATATCACCGGTATAATCAACTGTCTTCCCTCTGTCAGTCTTTAGGGCCTTTTTTCTGCATACAAAAAGTTGCAGTTTAAATTTAGCTGCGCTGGTTATTCGTCGATTGATGGAATGATGTGGGCTTACGTACATCATCACCAGGGGTGGCGATCTGTTTAGAAAGGTGAGCAGAGAATTTTACAATGATATTAACTAGGATGCCATCGTAGAACGCATTGATGAACAATCTTTGCTTCTCGTTTTTCTTCTATTTTCGTCTTCTTTTCCTTTTCTGCTGTAAGTTGATCTAGTTAGCACAGCGAGTCCGAGTGAAATCTGGTCGCCATAGTCTACCAGATTTGGTGCGTTGTAAGTCCGAATCTGGGATTTGTTGGCCTCTATCCATGTATTGTTATATATCATTTTTGCTTCGTGTGTACGATCAAGTAATAAGTGTAGGCCTAAAATGCAACGAATAGGAGCGTGCGTGTTCTAGATCTGAGGACAGAAGACTCTGGGAAACTTGGATGTCGACTGATTGGCGAGCCTAAAGATCAGGAGGTCGAACAGTTAGAAGACTTTGCCGTTACAGGTATACGTGCTGCACTGATTTTTTGGCATAGGCCTATAGGCAAGGCTGAAGTCTGTGGTGATTTTTGTCAAGTAACGACGCTCATCTGCATAGGCTTTATACGTGCATGATGCAGGGTACATTTCATCAGTTATCATTATGTGAAAATATTAATTATTAAGTATAGCAGAGTGCCAGGCCTGCAGTGTAGTGATAACATGTTGCTCTGGATCCGTTGGCTTGGTGGCGTAACGGTTAGGATGCTGATTTACGATCAAAAGGTAGTGAGTTTGACACCTGTTCTGGTCGCTGTCAAGTGGTTACTACTTTGATGAGTGACTGTATGCAGACAAGTAAGCCATCACCGTGTATAACCAGCACCAAGATTAACTCAGCCCTCGATCACGCAGGGATGGGTAAATTGAGTTCCGGTCTGCTTGGTTGCATGGGGTTAAGGTAGGACAGGTTCTCCTCTGTCGGATGGTAGGTAACACTGTCACTGTGTGATCCCATCTGGCAGGTGACGCTCCGTAGCCCTGCGATGGGGTTTTCCGGTTTTCCTTACACAGTTTTTAACCTTTACTTCTTTATTGGCGTTATATCTAGATTGGTGACTGACCGCAGGCAGGTAAACCGTACCGGTTTATATTATAACCAGTTAACCACCCACTCAGATCAACTCAGCCTGGCCATCCCACTGTGGATAAACGTAGTGAAAGCTGGGACATAAACAGGCACACGGTGTGATGCATTATCATCGAATACTCGTGTTTTTGCACATAAAATGGTGTCTAGCTGAGGGCTAAGGACACGGAGATGAATACCCCTTTCTGGGCCTTTGTGACTTTAGTTACTATTACAAAACTAAATAATACAGTCGCGTTACTAATGCTGGCCAAAAAAATGTAGCACGGTCTGATATTAATACATAGGACTGTGTGTTTGCTGGCGTGCAATACAGTTCCAGTGCAGAAGGTTCAGTGGATGTTGTCTGAGCCGAACTCTGCCGGCCGCGTTCAGAAGTACGAGGGTGTTAATAGTATTGACCTACACGAGGGAGATGTGCGTCAGTTTGTTTGTCGCGTCAACGGAAGCTACCCACAACCACAGGTTTTGCACTTTCTGCACGCCTTTAACGTACATACATAGAAATTAGGTCTGTGGTAAATAACGATTAACAATCAATCAGTTATTTATTCACAACTTAATCAATTTTTACATAATTGAAATTCAGTTAATATTGCACTGCCTTAACGAGCCATGCACAGCGCACACATTCATCCTTAGCATATTTGGATGGCTGCGTAATCAAGGCATAGGGCTGCTGCTGCAGCTGCAGTGATGTAGACAGGGGGGGGTCAGGGGCCCACCTTTCCCTTCCTTTCCCAATTTTCCTGACAAAACAAGCACACTTTTAAATTGCTTTAAATTCGTTCAGTTGATTCTCAAGAAAATAATCAAAATTGTTGACATCTGATATTTTAACGATATAATGCGCCAAATTTGATTTCTGCTGGGGCTCCATCACAGTTTCCTGTGAGGAAGCTCACAGCATTCCCCCGAACCTTTAGCTGAATTGTAGGGGTCCTACTTCTAAGGGGAAGGAAAAGAAGGTGGAAGAAAGGCGAAGCGAGGGATGAGTGAAGGGAAGAGAAGGGAGGAAAGGGAAAAGAAGTGAAGGGGAAAGGGTCAAGACTTTCCATTCACAGTTCTGCGTCGCTGGTAATGTTACAGGTGAAAGTGTTGCTGGGTGATGAAGACGTGACGTCACGGTTCATGCATAAACACCACCTAGTGACGGGTGGCGGTGTGGCCGGACTGCAGCCGGTCTACTACGAGGTCACGATGACGAATGACGCGCTGGACGTCGACTACTCATACCACGAGAAGACTCTGAGCTGTCTCGCGTCACTGGCGCCCGACGACATACCATCGACACTCAACTCAACACTGGCGCAGATGAGCGCCGACCTTAACATCACCCTGCTCTGTGAGTGTACGGGTTACTTCATTTCTCCACAAGTTTTACACTTTGTATTTTCGTCGTTTTTTTTCCCTGTTATATAGTACTGTCGGTTTATATCTGTGCTGTAGGCTTACTGTTTTAATGACTTGACGTTTGTAGGCTAGGTTTTGAATGCAGTTTTAAGAGCAGCAGTCATGCATGCTGCCTTTCTGTCCTGTCGGCCTACCACGTTTGTCACATCCCACTCCGTTATTGTACAGCTGGGTTTAATAAAGATTGGTTAAGGTTGATTCACTCAGCAATGTATTTTCAGTGTTTATGGGAATGATGAAACTTTTAGCAGTCATTCAACAATCAACACATGCCCTTTTAAATGCAGAGAAGAGGGCAAACCTTCAACGCATCCCTGACTCCATAGCAGCAAGGGGTTCTGCCCCTGGACTCCGCTGGTCTACCATTCCCAGACTTCGTTTTAAGCTCACGCTCGCATGATGGAACCTCCTCCTTTTTTGATAAATCGTCACTGACTTTTCTCTGCGCTTGACTGCAGTTTTTTCGCTAACTGTAGCTGGAGAATTTTGACTGAACAAGTACCGATGTCGCCAAGCTTTGTGGCAACATTCTACGCGGCCGTCCAGTTAGTTACGTGTACGTGCTCACTGCATTGCGCCTAGTGTGCAGTGGACGTGCAGCCAGCACGAGAGCCGCTGGCCGCAAGTATATGTGATATACGTCGTTTTTTGGACGATGTTGACGTTCGCTGATTTTTTTTTGGATTGAATTTTGAACTGGAAATTGTCACACCGGTCACTCCTAGCTTAGAAAACTTTGACACCAATTTTGTTTTTCTACGCCCTTTTGTTGCGAGTTACGAGCCCGTGTGGGTGGCACAGACAAACGGACGAACAGAACAGACGGATTGTAATGCGGCCTGTTGTGACGGCTACGTAATAAAACTTGGCTGACCGGTTGCTGCTAGGTTTATGAATGGTGTTTATATTAAGGTGGTCCAGAAAAAAACGGCACAAAGTATAATTTTGCAGCCGTACCTCACAGAGACATGCAGTTTTTGTCGAAAACCACACGACTCTGTGACGTACGGTTGCAAAATTACGGGGCTGTAAACTGTGTGCCGTTTTTTTTCTGGACCAGTCTGTAGATGTGTCTGTACACTGTATGTGGCCACTGTTTGATTGGCTAGACAAGCCGAAGTTCCTGTGCAATGACGAGATCTACGTGAAGCTTAACGAACCAAACTACGACTTGGTCTGCAAGGTGGTCGCCAACCCGGACGTGCGTCTTGCGCGAGTCACGTTTATTGACCCAGACGATAATAACAGCACCGTCGATATGCTACTCGGCGGCGGAGAGAGTGGAGATTATAAAGCCAACGTCACCGTCGGAGTGAGTGCTGAACACACTATGGTTATACGTGGGGTTTCAATAAAAAGACACCTTTTTCTTCCATCAAATGACATAAATTAGCACAAATTTTCTAGCAGCTGTAGCTAAAAGAACTGATTCAAAATATTTGAGAATAAAAAAGTCTGGCTGATAGGCCTAGTCAAACATTGCTGCTAAAAGTTTCGTGGCAATATATTGCTGTTCAGCCGAGTTATCGAATAAATAAAAGAGGTCTTTTTAGGTGATACTGTTTACAAATTTGAAACATGAGAATGAATGGGATTAGTTCGCGTTAAAACGAAATGAACATTTAGGACATGCGTTGTACGTTGTCCTACCATGATAGGTTTACTGGGTGTAGTAAGGTATTAATTTAGTGTTTGCTGAACCAACATCTTTTATTATTTCCCAGAAGTTTTAGGCTTACTGCTAAAGTTTCCTGTAATACCTGTTAGTTTAATACTTGGTGTGTTGAAATGCATTGGCGGATACAAGGGTCCGCAGGGGGGCGGCCGCCCCCTATTGACCGGATGCATCTTAAAACAGGCAAGAATTTTGCACAAAAATGCATTATTTTTGCATAAAAATTTTTCTGTGGATGGGGCTATGCCCCCTCCCTAGACCCCACCTCTATCCTTCCGCCCCCACTATTTGAAATTTCTGGATCCGCCACTGTTGTAATGATATTCTTCATGCTATGATGCATTCACTCTTGTTGCGTCTTGCTGTAGGAAACTGAACAGGAAACTATCATCGTACTGACAATCAGCAGAGTCTATAAGCAGCACTTCCGAAAATACACGTTCACTGTACAGAGCGATCTTGGCATCGTATCACATGACGTCATGCTTAAAGAATGTACGCATTCAGTGTCAAGATTATGTCTGCACTGCTTCTTTCTTGATTTTGTTGTCTTTGTTATTTCTATCAAACCACACGGATACAGGCCTAAAATGTTTTTTGTGCCATAATCTTTCTTGTAGATATACATTGGGCTTGTATGCCAGTCAGTCTATTTGCACATCTGCTAACAGTTTGGTCGCTAATCTGGACCTACTCAAAAAATGCCACTTTTTTCCTGATAAAACCGTCGCTTAGGCCTACCAGAGAGGTATGGCCAGGCTGAGTAATGCACTGCGACCATGGAATAACAGGCTTATGTGGTGACTGCCACTGAGATCATTACTGAAAATTGTTTACCCAAATTTGAGAAAAATGTTTCCTAAGAGATCAGTATTGTTTAAAGCTTTAAAATAGTCCAATGCCCATTTAGTGTACACCGTGGGCCAATAAAAAACGTGGCACTTTACTTTTGTCTATATCTTCACTAATTATTGACAGATTTTCAAAATTCTTTCACTGTCACACTCTGCGGACAATTTGCATTAATGCGATTGTTATATATCCCACCTCACCACAAATGTATCTTTACATTACCTTGTGAATTATAAATGTGAGAAAAACTAATGATAATAACAAACATTTAGGTAAATGGGAAAAACACTTCAGACCAACATTGCAGTGAATGATCCATATGACACTAGACTGTGTTAGACCCACACAGTCTATAGAGTCATACAGATCATTCACCGCAATGTTGATCTGAAGTGTTTTTTTTCAATTTTACCAAAATGTTTGTTTGTTATTATCGTTATACATGCTTATTTCATTGATATTTCCCAAGGTATTGTAGAGACGCATTTACGGTGTGGTGGGATTTGTAATAATCACATTATTGCAAACTGTCTGCTGCAGAGTGTGGCAGTGAAAGAATTTTCGAAAATTGGTCAATAACTGGCGAAGATATGGACAAAAGTAAAGTGCCACGTTTTTTTTATTCGCCTACCCTGTAGGCCTATTACTTGACATGATTTTGGACTAATTCTGCTAAAAACTTTCATGATAAAGTATAACAATTATTATCTCGTGACTTAATACTTTGTCATTCTATCTTTCACTATAGTCTAGAGAAAGTCTCACAATCTCGCTCCACTCAAACGTGACGACTGATAGCGTCTCACGCTTGTAGGCCTATATCACACGTGCATTCAGGCAGAATGCGCCGTCGATCACGGCCATGAATTAAGTACGTTTCAACACTCTACAGTGTGTTATGTCTCATTACCCTCGCATAATACACTGTAGTGTAGACCGTGTTGAAACCTATACTGACAGTTCATTCATTAAACTTATGATCTCTTCTTGTGTCTGGTGTAGCATTTGGCGACGTATCGCAGGCGGTCGTCGGTCGTTATTTGAGCGGCATGGCTCTGGCCATCGCATCTTTGCTTCAGCTCTGCATCTGCATCTATGTACAGAGATGTTAGTTTTCGTACCTACATCATCGTTTGTCAATCGTCGTGAGTCACGGCACGTAGATACGATTATACCAGACTGTATTAATGACGCCACGACGGCGTTGTTACTTCGTTTTTTAATTTGGCTGCTTCCAGTGCACGGCGGTGGACGCCGCAGCAAATTTTCTGCTGGATTTCACTGGCGTGTTTCTTCCAGTGGCTGATTGGCACTTCTGGCCTTCAGTTTCTTGTCTACCCGAAACAGTCTGGACTCTAGAAACCTATCTGAACCGAAGGCACTTGGAAAGTGCAAACCTCCGCTGAAGATTTAGCTTCATTTTACACACGTATCAAATTCAGGCTCGTTGTGGAAACTTTTGCTTAAGCCAATAATGTTAGGTGATTTAAAAATTGACGAATAATTGTTTTTAAACACCTTTATCCAGATTGCGATCCGCATTGCTCCCAGCATCCAAGCGTATTCGGCTAGACGCACACTGCATCCCAACAATTATCATAATCTGTTCTTTTGAGCATCGTATTCTTGCAGCAGACAAACAGACAGAAGTAAAAACATGTCCTCTGTTTTTCAGCGAAGGTAGAGAAACAACTGACGTATTTTTAAAGGTGTTTGGATGTAAGCCTGGCCAATAGTATCAGTTAAAGCCAGAGTATCATTGATTTTGGTATTTTGTTGCATTTGTTTTACTTACTTTATTTCACGTCGTATACCGGTAAGAGTTTGATGGTTTGTCATTGTGCACACTACGTTAGACTGCACCAAGTTTACAGGGTCGGCCAAAAAAGTGACACTTCTTCCAACTGCAATGCCACATAAACTGCAAACCACATTTGTACCTTTTGAAGGATTTTAGGATTTTCTGTTGTCTATTCACAGTTAAAATGAGGTTATTTATTTGAAAACATTTTCACAGTTTTTTTCGAACTCCAGTGTTTCTGCACACACAGAATGTGAATCAAACAGCGTTCATCGTTAGTAATCCAACCATCATAACAAAATTCTAATTTATTCGCATGAAAACATATTTTTTTACATTGGCTAATGAAAAAAGACGCCCTTTAATGTTAATGATAGGTGAGCAAACAAAAATTGCATAGATAATACATCTAACAAAAGAGGAAATTCAAATACTGAAGAGGTGTTACTTTTTTTAGCCCACTTTGAATATACTCAGTCATAATAATAGTAATTACCTTGTGTTGATCTGAACTGTGCTTGTTTGTATGCGCTAATGCGCCAGCACTACTGATGCTGGTGTTTACAGAGAATCAGTTGTAATTATTTTATACAGTGTTGCACAATTTTCTTAGCCGTGGGTCACTCACCAAAACGTGGTCTTGGTGTGCCACTTCGAGCCAGATCAAAAAGACAAGTTTATCAATTTTGATCTTTTGTCAGCTAAATGTTGTTTTCGTGAACAGTGTTATGCTGGAGACAAATTGGTAGATGCAAAATAAATGAGCATGAAAAAAAACTGTGAGGCCTTGTTTTTACTTTTAGCATGGCTGCTGTTTCATAACTGGTAGTGAAGCTTTTTTTATAAGTCATAACTCGCGAGTCACACGAAACCATTTGTGGTCCAGATGTAGTCCTTATTACTCGGGTAGGACTTTGTGCACCACTAAGTTGATACACATGTTAATTTTTGCGAGATACGCAAATGCATATTATGCTGCGTGTTTTACGACTGTGTGACTCAAGGTCGGTGATAAAGCTGCATTGTTTTCCATGGTTCTTAGTCTAGCTCACGTAGGCTAGATTATTTCACAGTTTTGAGTTCACTTTTGCTCTGATGCGATTGCTCTTGGCAGTGTTTTGTGCCAGAGTATGATTCATGTATTTAATTTTTGCACATTCCATATTGTTTTCCATGCTGGTTTTCTTTACCTCAGGGTGCTCACACTTTTGCGATGAAAAAAATGAAACATGCTAAAACAGCTGCTATTTCGCTTTGATTGTAAAACAACATATTTTGGTTCGTTACAGTACTTGGAAATCATTGCCATAAAGTGCAACTTCTCTGCAAGTTTGTGCAAAATTGTGTAACACTTAACGGCAGTTTTATTGCAGGGGTTTGCACGTGTTGCAATAAAAATGCAATAAAATCTTGTTTAATTTCGTTTTTATTGCATGTGTGGACTGATGTGATGAAACACTATTATATACGTGGAGTCGCCAGCAACCATCTCCACTCTTCAGTTGTTTTAGGTTGTTTATTTTGTTCAGTCACAAATGTGCGAGCGCCTTAAGACTGTTAGACATTATATACCCGAGTGTACAGTTTAATTTCTAGCGACACCAGTGCGGCTTGTCTCCTGAGGTATATAGGAGTTATTCTTTGGTGTGGCAAAGTTGAGTTTTTTTTGCAATAACTTGCAGCAAGCTAGAGAGTGTTGACTACTGTACCGGGTGGCACGTGAAAGATGGAACACATGCATTATGTAGATCGAGCTGTCAGACAGTTTTGAAAACGATCAGGCTCGCTCATTGCGGTGAAGGGTGGTCTTGTTGTAGTTCAAACACTGTGTTAAAGTGTTCGATGCAACCACACTTAACTGCAATAATCTAGGTCATTTATGTTTTCAAAACTGTCTGACTGCTCAATCTATGGCCATGTATGTTACACTTTTTCTGCTCTGTGACACCCAGTAAACAAAACAGTAAATGTCCCCTAGCTAATGGATGCAATCCTCCTATCAAGTTTACCCCTCTCCACCCAGTGCTCCTCCCACGCTTTGACCACAGTGGGGTCAACTGGCCCCAACTCAGGGTTCTCTCCCCGATTGAGCAAGGCACATCGATCCCAGCAACTGAAGCACTGGCCTCAGTTCTTGACAATTACAATAAAGTAATGGCTACCGGCTACTGGCTAAATAATCGGTAAAAACATTAAACGTGGTTTTCAACTGTGCGCATGCAGTGATTGCACATTCTGTGCAAAAAAGTGCTATGGCTAAAGCCACCAATGGCCACACCAGCCCTAAAACTGCAGTGGCCATGGCCTTGGTCATTCCTCTGGCCTCCCCGAGATGCTCCTAGTCAGTTGAGCACTATTTCACTTTAATTGCCTGTATCATGGGACTAGAAAAGAAATGTGTATAAATTTTCCCAAGAGAGACTGGACACTGCTGATGCGAGTTATCTTTGCTAGTTTGCTGACAAGTGACATCTGTCTGTATATATTATGTAAAGCTCACTGTATATGGGACTAGTCGTGTCATCTTAACTGTTTTGTTTCCATCTGCTGCTACTGAGTTTCGTGCCATGCGTGCATTGTTTACATTTGACCAGTATTATATTGTCCAATTCATGATTCAAGCATGATGGGGTAAAACGACAGAACTCAAATTTTTTACTGAATTATTACCAGTGTTTCCAGTCATATCCCAGCTGCTGAGTGTGTACAGTTTGTGCTTATTGTGCTAACAGCACATCGAGTGCGATGAGGTCATTACGGTTAACGCACTATATAAACTACTTACTTATGCATACTTCACTCATTAAGAAATAGGTTTTTTACATCTTTGTTACATCTTTTTCTGTAGGTAAGAAGACGTTAGAACATTTCACAATTTGTCATTCTCTAGTCACGTTAACTACAACGCACACCATCAATATATTTTTTGCATTTTAATCTTTTGTTGTGTCTGGTTTTAATTAAGTTAACCAGTGTCTTTTTCTCTAAGCGTACTGCATCAAAGTTCTGTTCCATAAATGTAGCAGTGTTCACTGTTGACATCGGCTTCGTGGTTCCCGACTGTCAGCATTACTAAATAGTGTGCCGTAGGTGTTTGTATCGTGTGTGTGTTTTAGCAGTTTGGCAACCTGTACAGTTTGGATCATGCATTGCATTCGTTGCGTCTGTGACGACCCTTTGCATTGCAGTATGCCGCGTAGTTTTTAGTGCTCATGTTGTACATGTACGATAAACCAGTTGCAGTGGTGCATAATGGTCAGTGCATATTGAATTATTCTCAGGCGTTTGTTGTAAATATAGTGAACACGTTCTAAAAGATGTAGACTCTTGTAATATACATTGGAGTAATAATACTATGGTACCGTGAAAGCACAACAGGCAACAGTTTCGGGATCTGTAAAGCTTTTTTAGAAATTCCACCGGTATCGCTACGAGCAAGGGTGCTGAATGAGAGGGGGTACGGAAAATTTGCAATTTATAGCCAATAAGTTGCTGTATCTCAACAAGAAATTTGAGCTAATGCTCATGAGACGCACGAAAGCCAGTGTTTGAATTGCCGGGGGAGTTGGGGGTTAAACCCCCCAACTGTTTTCTCAACCCCATAACACGCTGTCAAATTATGCACAGGAGGGTCAGCTATATACTGTATACATACGATTTACATCACAATTTTGTTCGGTCTCCAACCGTCAAAAAGTTTAACCCCCCAGATAATTTTTCACAATTCAAACACTGGCGAAAGCCTATAGCAGTTCCTGTTCACAAACTGTCTATCTCCAGCCACTTCATTGCAGTTCATTCTTGGAGTGTGCGCTGCAGCCGAAGATCACAACAATCAATAAAAACCCCTTATTTTAGAAGTTTAGGGTCTTTCAAAGTCATCGATGCCAATACGACTGAAAAGCTCGTCACTAGTGCTTGTTGTAATAAGCAGCATGCCCATGCCTATCTGCAACCGTTTTAACGCAAGACTGGCCAACAACAATAAAATAATGACTTTTATGGGGGTACCGCTCTTTGATGTCCTCGGGCGCAGGTTTCCTTGGACCTAAAAAATCGAAACTTGGACCATTGAGATCTACGTTCAATTGATGCTGAAAATTTCATATGCAGCTTTTCTATGTCTACCGCAATTGGTTTTGGCACAATTCGCTCTTGAAATGTGTTTTGCAGCGCAAAATCACCAAAAAATCCATAAAACCCCTATTTCAGTGTTCAAAGTCATCCAAGGTCATTGAATTAGGTGGCATGACTTCCTATTAGTGATTAATAGTAACCTAGGCCCTATCCCGCACCATTATTGAGATGCAGCGATATATTGGCTGAAAATCGCAAATTTTCCCCACCCCCCTCTCATTTAGCACCTTCGTTTGGGGTGACCCCCTTCGAATTTATAGAAAAGCTTTACAGTTCCTGAAACTAGAGTCTTCCAGGCAGCCGATGGTAAAAATGTAGTGATCCTAGCTTGCACCATTTTTGACTGATCCATCCGTGTGACGGACAGACAGACGGACGGACTGACAGAACTGCAACGGCTAAGAAGCGCTGAAAGCAGTAGCCGCTTTTGCGCGTTAAAACGGTGTGAGATAGGGCCTAGGTTACTATTAATCACTAATAGTAAGTCCTAGAAAGTCCACAGAAAGCAGTGACCTTGGGTGACCATGAACACTGAATTAAGGGTTTTTTGTGGATTTGTTGGCGATTTTGGCTGCGAGACACATTTCAGGAGCAAATTGCACCGAAATCACTAGAGATAGACCAGGACAATATGCATATAAAATTTTCAGCATCAAACATAAGTTTCTAAGTTTCGACTCCCTAGGTTCAAAAAACCAGTACACGAGGGCATTAAATAGGAGTACACCCTTCAAAATACTCGCATTCGGCTACTGGAATGGCAGCAGCCACACGAGATGGTGGTGCCATCCGGCATATGTGAATGCATTGTACCCAATGTCATTTGCTGGAATTGGAGAACTTAGATTTTGTTTACAGCGGGCCTTCAAACATGCACTGCTGTCACGTGTTCCCCTTTGCGTTAGCTGGGCTTTCTTGTATCTCTTGGCTGACAGCAAAAAATAACATAGAAGTAAAAATAGCATAACATACACACTCTTTATATTAAAAACAACAATGTCATGTTCAGCATCAAAATTATACTGGTAATTTGGAACAGCATGTTACTGCCATGGACTTTCACATGCAGATGATCTCACTGATCAATAACAAATCCCAGAAGCCATGACATTTTATTATTTCCACCACAAACATGTTCATTACAACAAATGTGGCAGCAAATAATTGCCTTAACCGCATAAAGTTAGATGCAACAACTTTAAATTAGAATTATGGTACACTGCATCACATCAAATAATATTCCGTGTCTAGACAAAACAACTGTATATGTAAGTAAAATACACCATGCAGCCCAATTCAATTTTGACATGTGCCCCTGGTGGACTATTAGCATAACTTATGCATAAACATGAAACAAACATGCAAAAATACATGTAATTCAACACACTTAAGTGACTACAGTTACTGTCACAAACATGATGCCAATATGCTAATTAACAATTTATGTAGTAGACTCAAATGACAAAATTCAGTACATCCTTATTAGTGCTGCAACCAGTTAAAAATTTGTAATTGATCATCTTCAAAAATTAATCAAAATTAATCGACTTATTTTTGCAGTCAATTAGAAGATCAAAAACCTCAGAATTCAACTAGTTATTGCTGTTACCTTTTGTGCGTTGAAGCAAAAATGATGGTGACGCAGTACACAAGCTATGTAGTCAAAAATGACAAAGTGGGGACTGTTGACCTACCGGTAACACTATACAAGTACAAATCTTGATCGCACGTCTATGTGAAATAAGCACCAATCAGTTGTCTACTGTAGATTAGTGACGTTAGCAATGTTTTTAGTCAAGAAAACTTTTATCGAATTTTGATTGTTTAAAAGGTTTCCACAGATTCATTTTTAACGATTAATCGATAATTAATAATTAAATTCTGCAGCCCGAATTTTAATGTATTTTACAATAAATTCCTGAAAACTATCTTCATGATTCCTATTAACAGTAATTAATAAAAAGTAATGCAAGACAAAAAAAACCCCAGAAATTAATACAGTCAGGGTAACAAGTGGTCTATAGTAAAAGAAGTGCACTAAAATCAATCAAATTGTGCAAACTCAAGTGTTAATTGTGGATTTAGATAGCTGGGTACATGGACGGCTAAGACGACTGGTTTAAGTGCTACACAGCAATAAAGGCATAAGAACTAGATGACAGAAGGGCAGCTATGAAAAGAAATGGGCCAAAAAAAACTAACGAAAAAATTTCTGACTTGACCCAAGAAGACATACAGATGCACATACTTGGAACAAACAGAGGCACTGGTAAATGAAAACCAAAGTGGTAAATGGCCAACTCAAATTTACCTCATAACGGTCTCTTGTGAAACAACGAATAATGTACGACACAGAAACTAACTACATAGTGATGTTAGTTCTTTTGCTTTTTACACTAGATACTGCACACACATCTGAGTGTGTGTTTGTAAGCAGCACTCTTTAACGTCCGGGAGACGAACTTGCCGACTTCTTTGAGCGACCTTTCGGCACCGGTGATGAGCTCCGACTGCGTGAGCGTGAACCTCCTTTGCCTCCCTTGTAGTCTTCCTTCACAGAAATGTAAGACGTTTCCCCCTACAGCACATTATCACAAGCCTCAATAGAATGTATAACTGCTAAGGAATGTTCGCAGCTCATAATTTTGATTATTCATCATCATCATCATCTTTATTTGAAATCAGACCACAAGGGTCCATCATTATCAACTTTATCCAAAAATAAAGTTACATGTTCTCATCTTAGCATCATTTTATCACATCATGGTATCTTCTTACTACTAATAACAACCCTAGCCGCTAACAGTAGTGGCAACATTACCTTGTTATCAGAGTACTCGCATGCAAACCTAATTGGTGCTATGGCTGTTAGCAGAGCCAGCCATCCTGTGAGTTTGGTTGTATGGCTGTGTGCTAGTTCAAATTCTGGGTTTAACCTTTGCTGGCTCAAAGCACCACACACAGGATGAGCTGCTACACAACAAACCTAGTGGTCTACACAAAATCTTCTTCTTTCAATAACAACAGTATCAAAGTGACAAAACTCTGACCATGAAATGTCAGCACAAAGCAAACCTCATGAGAACGGAACTTTGAGTTATCCAGCTTCCTCACAGCGTATTTCATATCATCGTAGTGCAGGAACTCAACAACTCCTCGGCCATCCTTCGACACATCCGCGTAGCACACGTCACCAGCCTCACGCATGTGATCCTTCAGATCCTGCCAGCTGCCCGACGCAGGCAGACCTAAACCCATGCACAACGCATGCAGCCATCGGGAAAATCATAGTCATAACTAACTACTATGTTTTAATACATTGGCTGCTACTCTAGGCTCAGGTCAAATTAGCCTCGATCCCCAGTGGGATGGAAAACGAGTTGATGGCATGCATTCTGCATCACTAGCGTGGGCAATGGATGGCCACCCACATGCTGTAAATATGCTTCCTACACTTATTGAACACTTTGACTAGCAGACCTCTTGAGACATCACCAGTAACAGCAAGTCTAGCTGATTGATACATTTCAACAGCACATGCATCAATATTTTTAATTTTGTGCAAATATCACCCATTTTAAAAATTAATTCCTATATTTTGTGTGTTATGCAGCAATCCTAATTGAAATAATAGAAAAGTACAAAATTCAATGAATTAAGACAAATGAGTAGCATACACATTACCTTGACTTACATTTGCAGTGAGCTTACATACAGCACTGAGGCCACTATAATGGGTCCGATGAACATCAAGTTATATATCTGTGGTAAAACAATCTTTTAGCAGATCTGTTTAACTTCAAGAGAGAAGACCAATGTTGTTTGCCTAAGTCACTGTGTGACTGTAATCTCTAAGTAGGTAAAAATACTGACAGATCACAGTTGCATAGCTGCATTGCAACCATCAACAAAAAAATGCAGCAATACAGACCAGACACTGAGATTCTGTAGTCAGATCGTCGGCCTTGTGGTGCACTGCTTCTGCCACTGCTGGACCTTCTGTCATCACGCCCTCTGTAGCCTCCTCCTCCCCCTCCTCCGCCATAGCCACCATAACCACTGCCGCCTCCATAGCCGCCGCCACCATAGCCACCTCTGAAACCGCCGCCACCACGCCTGGCCCCGGGACCCCGTGGCCGTTCAACGCGGATAGTGTAGCCATCATAGTTGTAGCCGTCACGATCGGCAATTGCATCCTCAGCATCGCTGCAACCAAAATAAACCATCTTCTGAGCATTACTTCTACACTCATATACGGAGCTGTGATAGCAAACATATTGCAATATCAAAGTCTATGCACACATAAAGCCTAACAGCCACCAACTACAGCCATTACATAAATAATGTTCCGATTAATTAAATCAGCAATACAGCACACCAATGGAGCAACTACAAGTAATGCTAGCACTCGCGCAAAACTACAACATATCAGTCATGGTAGTCGCAGAGCTGCTAGCAAGCAATGTCATGCATCATAAACATATATTAGCAAGACACCAAGGAGAAATATAGTCATTTGTTAGCAAGTAAACTCACAACACCAGTGACACATTCACTCAGAATCTACTCGTATGCATTTGCATTTTAACCAAACAAATGAGCGTAATAAGCTGTAGAGGAAATACCCGACTTTTAGGTTGCACCCACTGCCAATAGAGAAAGACAGGCAGGCAGAGACAGACAGTAAGCATACAGTAGTGTGTTAGGGATTAATTAGCAAGATGCATGGGAAATTTTATCAGGAAAGCATTCACAGGACATTCAAGTGCACTAGTTCAGAGGCAAACATGAGGTCACAATGCAAAACAGCATACATACACTTCCAGCAGTAATCAAATACATACAAAAGATTAACGATATTAAGGCAGCAATTTAAAAATCGCACATTTTTCGTCACTGCCTATGACATTCATTATTGGAAGCAGTTGCAATTATTTCTGCCCACAATGCTGAATTACACTGACGCTGGTATGTATGTGCACTTCGGACGGACACCCACTGCAGCTCACCTACAGAACTAAAGTGAAAAAATAAGAATGACCCAAAAAGTGAAATCTACTGTCAAGAATATTTTGCAAACAGACAAAAAAGAGAAGATTGCAGCTACTAAACTGATATATACAGTATACTATACAGAAAAAGAAAATAAACCAGTTTCTACATACACGTTTAGGACATCTACCAAGGCACTGAAAGAAGCAATTTTAGTGCATAAAGCAGTTGGTTAATGTGAGTGTTATATGGAAATTCACTTTGGCAACAAGATATTTATCTCATTCTTTTGTGAATCTTACACAAACTTCACAGTGACATTGGTACGGTAAACATCAAATAATGAGAACTGGGAAAATTATCCAATATGTATTACTACATGTTACATTAAGCGGCTCTGTCACTGAAAAAGGTCGAACGGAGGTCACAGCATAAACTCACAACAGTCTTTACCTGCAGATATGAAAAGCACTGCAATGTTAACATGTGATTCCATGATCTGATCTCCCAGGGTGGGTCCCGTCTCATGAGCTCCTAGAGCTTGCATGATCCATCCCAGACTACGAGGCAGCTTAGCACCAATCCGTCCACTGCGCACAAATCACCGAGATGATGTGCCATGCGAGATCCTCCCAGTAACTAGGGAAATCCAAAATGATCCTAAGCGTGCAGGGGTGAATGATCCCAGAATCCTGCAACAGTGAAGATGGTGATGCATAAGTGGCAGTGAGACTGTGAGATGTTGGCCTGGCCACAGAAAACTGTCTCACGTCTCCAGAAGCACAAATGTGCCACAGTGACCTGTGTCTAAACACTGCCATTCACACCAAATGAATGTAGTGAACTGAAATTATTAACACAATCAACACACATTTCTCACAGCTTTATTCCAAGTAAGATAGCTTTCTAATGACTTTACTAACAACTGGTTATTATAGTTCTACATAATTCAGTATTCTGGAAATGATAAGGAAATAATAAGTAAACTGCACACAATGTAAGTTGTTTATACAGCATCGTACTCATACATTGGCATTACCTGAAATGCCTTCCTTTACCTTACATTTTACATAATGCTCATTTCTTCAACACACCCACAGAATCATGGCCCCTATATAATAGCACCAGTATATATCTTACATGCTTTCGTAATTTTGTATCATCTTAAAAATACACGAATTAAACAGATAACAAAACAACCTTTAACAACAAAGGGCAACCAGCAGTGAAGCAGTAACTAAACAAATCATTCCATAACAATACTAGGTCGACAGCTCAAAAAAACACAGAAGCTAAAAACAGTCTTTTACAAATGCATATTAACGCAAGTTCATAAGACAAATAACATCACCTCATACAGCCTCATAACTTATTGTACCAATGCACTGACAAATGATCACTTTTTCAATCAATTTACATATTCTCAACTGGCTATGGGTAAAAAGCAGGTTGCGGATGTGCGGATCTGTAGATGTCACAATAGGTAACACTGTAATTAAGCTGTAACTTGTTAGTTTAACCATCCCCTAACCCTATCACTAACCCTAATCTTAACCCTAGCCATAACCGTGACATAACATCCGCGGATCCACTTTTTACCAGAGCCTTTCTGAACCTATTTCCAGTAATAGCAATAGGCCTACTTTCACACTCACATACCGTGGATCATCAAATTCAAGGAATGCAAACGGCTGCTGGGTGGAATTCTTCAGACTGATGTTGCTAATTTTGCCAAACTTGTAGAACAAGTCTTCCAGATCTCGCTGCCTAACATCTGGAGGCAAATTACCCACATAAACTTTCCCTTCTCTGGACATCTTGCCTACGTCACCAATCTGCAACAACCAAACAACACAACCAATCGAATACTTTCGTGGTTTTAATTCAGGCATTAAGCTGATAAACGTAACCTAATTCACGAGTACTCATTTGCCTTTCAAAATACTCTATGAAAAACAACACCGACCACTAAAACTACAAATCGAAACAATTACCGAAAAAAATCAAGGTAAAAAAGCGACTAGCAAACTGCAAAGGAGACTGGATGTGCTACAACGGTTAAATGGATCAACTAGTGGCCCGCAAATTATTATTATTTATTATTATTTTATCATACACGAAGTACAGAAAAAAAGAAAAAGAAAAGAAACGACAATGGAACACAAAAGCAACGCAAACTAAGCAACGAATAGACTACAAATTCTTAAATTTACTTTTTGGCAGAGAGTTATGTAAAGTAGGCCTACTGTGGCTATATTCGGGTCGCCTGCATGAGTGAGTGAGTAGTTTCTTAACAGCACATCAGCACAAAATAGGCCATTCAGTGCCATACATGATTAAAATTAGTTAAAAGCAGTTAATATAGGCCAAAAATCAAAGCTAAAATACTTGTTAAGATCAAGGCTATTAAGCTATTGTAGGCCTAAAAACAACATATTATAGTCTATACGATTGTAAAAGTTCATATCTTTAACAGAAGCGATGATGTTGCGAAATGCAACATTTTCAAAATTGTCCTTGAGTGTGTCCATCATCATCATCATCATCGACAACCGTGGGCTCAATGCCCGTTGGTGTCTGACGCCATTCTTACTATCGCTGCCCACCGCTGCCTATCTAGGGCAGCGTGGCTCAACTCCTGCAGGGT
>Ga0209367_1003523_pt1 | contig 21316 bp, 6 predicted proteins | sample WorMetLIZISLAND2_FD_187412 | JGI IMG/M metagenome (GOLD analysis project Ga0209367, IMG submission 187412) | Marine gutless worms symbiont microbial communities from Max Planck institute for Marine Microbiology, Germany - Olavius geniculatus... ...
GTATATAGGAAGCCATTGACAGACAGAGCCCACCGTGGACCAGAGAATGTCATTCTGCCTCCCCTGCCGACCTAATGGGCCCAGAGTAAACAACTCCAGATTTTCATGGCGCCATAATCTGCAAATCTGACTAATTGTAATTTTACGGGCTTAAGCAAACAGGCCGGCCCGGTAACTACTAGGCCCGGCCCGATGTATAGAAGAAATTTTGAAGCCCGGTCTGTTTTGTAAGTTGGTGGCGTTGCGTAGTTTTTAACGCGTTTCGGATGAAACGAAGTTACGCTACGCCGGGCCCGGCTAGTACTTAGATGAGTGACTGTCTACAGTAGAGCAAGCCAACTAGGTCGACTCAGCCTTCTACCTTCATTCATTCATTCTTTCATTCATTCTGTATTCAGGTATGACAGCTGTGAAAACTAGCAAATCAGTTTATTGTTGTTTGCTGCATGCTCGATGTTTAACTGCATTTGGTTATTTGTGCATGACTTCTTCATTAACACCTTGCATGTGCTTTGTGCGTTCGTGTGCTTTATTTATGCGCTGACGACCGTGTTAGACTTTGTTTGCTTGTTAACTATTATAGTAACCCACCTGAATTACTTCATAGCCTCAGTTTGTCACGTGCCACATCTTTGATTTCGGCCGCAGGACTGTTAGATGAGTGGATATGCAGAGAAAGCAAATTGCAATATTGGGCGAAGATACGCAAAAAGCTCAAGAGGCAAAAGATCTAGAATAGGAAGGAATGGCAATAAGGTGGCACTTAGCAGATTTAGGGAAAGTTAGTGAGTGGAAAATAGCTGCATTTACTACTTATTTTTGTATGAAAGTGTCTATGATCACGAATTCGTGATCATGCGCCGCCGATTGGCTATGATCACGCCAGCCAATAGGAAGAGCCGATGTAGTTGACCAATCGTTGGACAGGTGGCGCCAGTGGTTAGAATTAGTTATTGCAGCTTATTCAGTTTTGTTAGCTATTAAATTTTAGTAATTAGCTATTTAGGGTTAGCCTAGGTTAGGGTTAGGGTTAGGGTTAGTTATTAAATTTTTAGCGTGCAAATTTACGGATATTTCGTACAATTATGTAGGTACAGAAGTACACCCAAATTAAGGTTGCAACATTGGTCATGAATTCGGCCTTAGTCCTGCCACGCTTGCCTGGCTGACTGGTGTGAAGGTGTGATACCTTGGCATTGTACCTTGCTAAGGTTGATCTCATCAGTTGCTAGCTGCCGTGTCACGGCTGTCGTAAAAGGCAGCCTACGGCAAACAGTATGCCATAGGCATACTGCCTGCCGTAGGCAGCCTCTTACGACAGCCGTGATCATAGGCAATCGGCGGAAACAATCACGAATTCGTGATCATAGCACCGGTTTTTTTGTATTGGCAAATGCAAACACAAACTTATTCACTGCTAAAACTGTATAAATGTAGGCTTTGGTTAAATGCTACACCTCTTCATAGGAAACCCATCTTAAAACTGGGTGTCATCTGCCATATAGGATTACACAGTGTTACCTGCTACCCTACCTTAACTCCGGCTAGATAGGCTGGTACTCAATTTACCTGCCCTGGAGGGCTGGAAGGCTGAGTTGACCTAGGCGGCTGGTTACATGCCAAGATGGTTTATCTGTCCCATCCAAGTACTAATCCAGCCCGGTGTAGGGCAACTTCGTTGATCGGACACAACACATTACTGCTAAACCACGTCACCAGCCTAATGAATACTTACTTAATGTTTGCTAATTTATTTTAAGCTGGCATAACTGTTGTCCAAAGATGAAATTGAGTAGCACTTGCACTGGTTAATACTTAGTGCACTGTAGTGCTAACCAGTGTACAAATATTGTATAATTTATTTGTAGAGATTGCATTCTCGTCGGCACTACCGTTTACCTACAGAGGTAACCAGAATAGTTTTGATTGAATTAATAATTGGTTTTGAGCTTATCTGTTGATATTGTTATCGTATTAAATTGACACGGATGTGCACGAGACTTTTTGAGTTGAGACCGAGATAAGACTCAAGACCCAAGTCTCCGAAACCGAGACGAGACCAAGTTGTTAAAAATTTTGTCCGAGACAAGACGTTGCAGTTTCCGAGACGCTAGCCGAGACCTTAAAGCTCCCGAGAGTCTCAGGAGCTTCAACATTTCGTCGGTATGATTTTTGTTACGTATTGTTAAATACATTGACAATGAAAAAATTATATGAATTAATTAACTCGCACCATGGTAAGCGCTTTCTGCTTGTGATATTGTGGGTTTTTGCACTTTATTTTGACAATTATCAAAGAATAGTTAACGGCTTGCACCATTGCAAAAAAATTGCAACTGCAGTGCTGTAGACATGAGCTATTATGTTTATCGCAATTTGCAAGCAACTGAAATTAGTAAACTACAGCTGATTATAGCCTTACACGTTATCTATATTTGTCTGATAATATGCATTTTGACATCATACAATTTATCTCTATTGCGACTAGGTCATTTTATGACGAAAAAGACTAACATGGCATAATTCTGCTTTATGATAAATAAGTAAATGAAAAAGTAAAAACACTGTAAACAAATATGTCTAAACCACAAACGTCATGCTGGTTAGTATTGCTCTAAATGCAGTTACAGTATGCACGGCGCGCGCCTGCACAAAATGTCTCGACGAGACGCAATGACCCGAGACCCAAGACAAGACCTACTGGGCTGAGAACGAGACATCTTGCTCTGAGATGAGACCGAGTCGTTGAGGATTTTGTCCGAAACAAGACCGAGACAAGACGTTAGTACGCCTCGAGACCGTCTCGAGACTGAGATGTCTTAACCGAGACCACATCCCTGCATTGGCATTCAGTCTGAGCATGAAAAAGTTTAGGGAATTTTACATTCCAAAGTCAGGGAAAAATAAGAGCATCAGGGAAAGTCAGGAAAAATTAAAGTACCAAGATGCAAAAGTTAACAAAAATGCAGAAAAATATTTTAAACTGTCTTACGCAGACTGCATACAACAGTTCAATTTTTTTCTGCTCGCTTCGCTCTCAGATTATTTGTATCTACACTTTTAAATTTGTTCTGCTGCCTTTGTTTCTAGTGCGATTGCAAGCGATTGAAAGCCAACATTGGTATTTCGCGTAAACAAATAAGTCACAGGAAAAATTATTTATTTTGTCCTGAAAAGTCAGGAAAAAGTCAGGGAAAATGAATTCTGCAGAGTAGTAAGAACCAAATTCCACAGCTTTATTGATGTGGTTTGGCTTAGTTTTTACCATTTTTTGTCGCATCAACAACATTAATCAACGCCAAGCTCGGTTAGTACTTGGATGGGCGATCGTGACGGGTAAGCCGTCCCGGAATGCAATCAGCCACTCAAGTCAACTCAGCCTGGCCATCCTCCCTTGGATAGGCGCAATGAGTACCACGAAAAGCTGTGACATAAACAGGAACACACCACGTGATGGTGTTGCAGTGGTGTCTGGCTGAGGGTTAATAAAACGTAAATCAGCGACTTAAGGCTTGATAAAAACTTCACGTTTTATTGCAGCTTTAGTTTAAATTACTGTTTTGTAACAATATTAGTTGCCAGCCCACTTTCTAGTTTTTACACAGTTTGACACTAAACAGTTTGAAACTTGGATTCTTGTAACGTTGGTGCTTTTTGTCTTTAGGGTTTCAGCTGTTTAGACTAAGCACTGATAGGTAGATACTACTTTTTAACTTTGCATCACATACGTATAAGATTTTGCAGTTTTAATTTCAAAAGCCAAAAACATGCAAAATTTGGCCAGATTTCGGTCAACTCTGAAGTTCGGCGGCGAATATCTTTGAAACGGATGAAGATATTCAAAATCGATAAGTTACCCCTTTGACAGCGATTTTTCCCGCGTTAGGCAAAACAAGTCCGGTGAAGGTCGGTCGAGTGACCTTGGAGATCTCGATGTTGAATTGTACCAACCGAAAACGCATTATTCGGAAGAACATATTTTGGCGTCTAGGGGGCGCTGCGCCCCCAAATTTTTACACGCGCTAGAAAATGACCAAGTCTTACTAGCGCACCCCCCAGCGTAGACGGGGGCCCCCTTAAAACTTTTTTAAAAGGGGGTCAAAAATTGGCTTAAAATGCAATAAATGAGCGCCTATAACTTCGGAGTTACGGGGTGTAGCCCGACAAAACATTGGCACTTGACGTACCTCCAGGTTGGGGTGTTAACGCAAGTACAATTTTTGGGGACACCGCCCGTCCTTATATTTTTGAGGGCAAAAAACGTGCAAAGTTAAATACGTTTTACGACAACTTTCGAGTTTGAGCGCAAATATCTCTGGAAACGATGAAAACAGCGACATAATCTAAACGGCATGGACGAACACGATTTTTTCGGCGTTGAACAAAAAAAAATTTGTAAAATTCCGTCCACAACGAACAAAGTTATAAGCGCTTATGTTGACCTACCCTAAGACGACAATGCGCGTTTGGCGTGAAATTCTGTCCACTACGAACAAAGATATAAGCGTTAATGTTGATCTATCTTTAATCGACAATGCGCGTACGGCGTATGCCAATGCATTTGAGTTTGGGCCACGGGACTTTGACGCCGCGGAAATTCCCCCCCACTAATGTTCCCCCAGTCGGACTTAGGGCGCCGGGCGGACTCACGTTAACCTTTGCCCCAAATTTCCAGTTTTTTAAATTATTTCCCGCGCGAAATCTCCGAAACACAAGGATAGACCGGCGTAAAATTTTGCACGATGGTCAGACTAAGCCCAATTTTATAACGCCGGTTCAAAAATTTTTTTTTGTGGGGGCACATTCCCCAAAAATTTCAGGGGTTAAAAACATGCAGAATTTAGCTTGATTTCGGACGACTTTAAAGTTCGGCGGCGAATATCTTCGGAACGGTTAAAGATATTCAAAATTGGTGAGTTACTCGTTCGACAGCGATTCCTTCCGCGTTAGGCGAAGCAAGTCCGGTGTAGTTCGGTCAGGTGACCTTGGAGATGGAGATGTGGAATTGTACCCTCCGAAAACGCATTATGTGGAAGAACATATTTCGGCCCCTAGAAAATGCTGCGCCCCCAAATTTCCACACGCGCTAGAAAATAACAAAGTCTTACTAGCACATTCCCCACCGCGAACGAGGGCCCCCCTTACAACTTTTTTTAAAGGGGGGGAGGTCAAAATTGGCTTAAAATGCAATAAAAGCGCGTTTAGAACTTTGGATTTAAAGGGGGGTACCCAGAAGAAACTTTGGTACTTGACGTGTCTCTATGTTACGGTGTTAACGCATGTTTAACATATGGGGGTCACCGCCCCCTTAAAATTTGGGAGAGCAAAAAACGTCCAAAATTTAGTACGTTTTACGACAACTTTCATGTTTGACCGCAAATATTTCTGAAATTGATGAAGATAGCGACAATATCTAAACGGCGTTGACGAGAAATATTTTTTCGGCGTTGAACAAAAAAAAACTTGTAAAATTCCGTCCACTACAAACAAAGTTATAAGCGCGCATGTTGACCTACCCCAAGTCGCATTTTTAGATGACCATATTTCGGCCGCTGCGCCCCCAAATTTTTACACACGCTAGAGAATGACCAAGTCTTACTAGCACACCCCCACGTGGGACGGGAACCCCATACAATTTTTTTAAAAGGGGGTTTAGAAATTGGCTTAAAATGTAATAAATGCGCGCTTATAACTTCGGAGTTAGGGAGTGTAGCCCGACGAAACTATCGCATTTGACGCGACAGGGCAAAAACATGCAAATATCGGCGCGATTTTCAACAACTTTCGAGTTTGAGCAAAAATATCTCTGGAATCGATGAAGTTAGTGACCAAATCTAAACGGCATTGACGAGAATGATCCTTTGGCGTTGGACAAAAAAAATTGTCAAATTCCGACCACCAGGAACAAAGTTATAAGCGCGCATGTTGACCTACCCTAAGTCGACAATGCGCGTTCGGCTTATGCCAATTCATTTGAGTTCGGGCTACGTGACTTTGATACCGGGGAAATTTTACCCTTCTAATTTCCCGCAGTCAGACTTAGAACGCCGGGCGGACTTACTTTGGGCTTTGATCCAAATTTTTAGTTAGTCCGCCCGGAAACGATAGTTTTCGGGAAAACTTATGTTTTAGCCAAGATGTTCATTAGTCCGCCAGTAAGCGATAGCTTGCGGAGCGGACTTATGTATTAGCCGTGATGTTTTTTTTCCTTCCCACGCGAAATCTCCAAGATGCGTGGGCCGACCTACGTGAAATTTTGCACCGTAATTAGTACTAAACTAAGTTTTATAATGCTTGTCCAAAATTTTTAAAGGCACCCCCAAAAAAATTTCAGGAACCAAAAACGTGCAAAATTTGGTTTTAATTTCGGTCGACTTCAAACTTCGGCGGCGAATATCTCCGGAACGGATAAATATATTTAAAATCAGTGAGTTACTCGTTCGACAGCGATTCCGCCCGCGTTAGGCAGAACAAGTCCAATAAATGTCGTTCTGGTGACCTTAGAGATCTAAATGTGGCATTGTATTTACCGAAAACGCATTTATTCGGTAGAATATATTTCGGCCCCTAGGGGGTGCAGCGCCCTCAAATTTTTACACGCACTAGAGAATGACCAAGTCTTACTAGCGCACTTCCCACCGGAGACGGGGGCCCCCCTTACAACTTTTCTTAAAAGGGAGTCAAAAACTGTCTTAAAATGTAATAAATGAGCGCCTATAACTTCGGAGTTAGTAAGTGTAACCCGACGAAACTTTGACACTTGACGTGTATCTAGGTTGGGGTGTTAACGCGTTGACGAGAAAAATCTTTTTGGCGTTGAACAAAAAAAATTTTAAAATTCGGTCAACTATGAACAAAGTTATAGGCGCTTATGTTGACTTACCCTAAGTCGCAAATGCGCGAATTCCCCAAACTAATTTTCCTCTCATCGGACTTAGGGCGCCGGGCGGACTCACGTTGGGCTTTGCTCCAAATTTCTAGTTATTTTCCGAGCGAAATCTCCGAGACGCGTGGGCCGACCGGCGTGAAATTTTGCACGGTGGTCAGTACTTGGCCAGTTTTATAATACCTGTACACAATTTCGGAGGGCACACCCCCAAAAAATTTCAGGGGCCAAAAACATGCAAAATTTGGCCCGATTTCGGTCGAATCGAAAGGTCGGCAGCGAATACCTCCGGAACGCATAAAGATATTCAAAATCGGTGAAATACTCCTTAGACAGCGATTTTTTCCGCGTTAGGCCAAAGAAAAGCGGTGAAGTTCGGTCTAGTGACCTTGGAGATCTCGATGTTGAATTGTACCGACCGAAAACGCATTATTCAAATAAACATGTTTTGGCCCCTAGCTGGTGCTGCGCCCTCAAGTTTTTACACGCGCTAGAAAATGACCAAGTCTTATTAGAGCACCCCCACCTGAGACGGGGCCCCCTTAAAACTTTTTTTAAAAGAGGGTCAAAAATTGGCTTAAAATGCAATAAATGAGCGCCTATAACTTCAAAGTTAAAGGGAACGAAACTTTGAAACTTGACGCGCCTCTAGGTTAAAATGTTAACGCAAGTACAACTTTTAAAAGCACCGCTTTTCTTAAAATTTGGGAGGGCGAAAAACGTTCAAATTTCGCTGCGATTTACGACAACTTTCGAGTTTCACCGCAAATATCTCTGAAATGAATAGAGATATCGACAAGCGGTCAACGGCGTTATCAATCACGGTTAATTTCGCGTTGACCAAAAAAATTGTGTAAACTTCGATTTTTTACGAACTAAGTTATAAACGCTCATTTTAACCCATCCAAAGCGCATTTTTCGGAAGACCATTTTTCGGCCCCTAAACGGTGCAGCGCCCCCAAATTTTTACACACGCTAGAAAATGACCACGTCTTACTAGCGCACATTCTATCGAAGACGGGGGCTTCTCTTACAACTTTTTTCAAAAAGGGGTCAAAAATTGCCTTAAAATGCGATAAATGAGCGCCTATAACTTCGGAGTAAAGGAGTGTAGCCCGACGAAATTTTGGCACTTGACGCGCCTTTAGGTGGCAATGTTAACGCAAATACAACTTTTGGGGTCGCCGCCCTCCTTAAAATTTGAAAGGGCAAAAATCTTCACAAATCGGAGCGATTTACGACAACCTTTAAGATGAACGGAAATATCTCTGGAACCGATAAAGATTGCGACATAATCTAAACGGCGTTGACAAGAGAGATTTTTTCGGCGTTAAACAAAAAAAATTGTAAAATTTCGTACGCAACAAAGAAAGTTATAAGCGCTCATCTTGACCTACCGTAAGTCGACAATGCGCGTTCGCCGTATGCCAATGCATTTGAGTTCGGGCCACGTGACGTTAATGCCAAGGAAATTTTACTCCCCCCCAATTTCCCCCAGTCGGACTTAGGGCGACGGGCGGACTCACGTTAAGCTTTGCCCCAAATTTCTAGTTTTTTTCTCGCGTAATCTCCGAGCTCCGTGGGCCGATCGCCGTGAAATTTTGCGCGGTGCTCGGTGCTGCGTTCCGTTTTATAATCTCGGTCCAAAATTTTAAGGGATCCTCTCGAAAATTTTTTAGAGGCCGAAAAAATGCAAAATTTGGCCCGAATTCGGTCGAAATCGAAATTTGGTGGCGAATATTTCCGAAACGGATGAAGATATTCAAAATCGGTGAGCTAATCATTCGACAGCGATTTGTCTTGCGTTAGGCAGAACAAATCCGGCAAAAGTCGGTTCGGTGACCTTGGAGATCTAAATGTGGAATTGTACCCACCGAAAACGCATTATTCGGAAGATCATATTTCGGCCCCTAGGGAATGTTGCGCTCCCAAATTTTTAGACGCGGTTGAGAATGACCAATTCTTAATAACGCACCCCCACCAAAGACGGAGGCGACCCTTACAATTTTTATCAAAGGGTAGTCAAGAATTTGCTTGAAATGCAATAAATGCGCGCTTATAACTTCGAAGTTAGGGGGTGTAGCCCGAACAAACTTTGATACTTGACGCGGCTTTAGGTTGGAGTGTTAACGCAAGTATAATTTTTGAAGCACCGCCCCCTTAAAATGTGGGAGGGCAAAAAACTAGCAAAATTTAGTACGTTTTACGACAACTTTCGAGTTTGACAGCAAATATCTCTGGAACCGACAAAGGTAGCGGCAGAATCCAAACGGTACTGACAAACACGATCTTTTCGGCGTTGAAAAAAAAAATTTTGTGAAATTTCGTCCACTACAAACAAAGTTATAGGCTTTCATGTTCATTTTCCCTAAGTCGACAATGCGCGTTCGGCGTATGCCAATGCATTTGAATTCGGGCCACAAAACTTTGATGCCAGGGAAATTTTATCTCCCCTACTAATTTTTCTCTAGTCGGACTTAGGGCGCCGGACGGACTCACGTTGGGCTTTGCCCCAAATTTCTATTTTTTTCCCCGCGCGTAATCTCCGAGATGCGTTGGCCGACCGGCGTGAAATTTTGCACGATGGTCAGTACTAGGCCCAGTTTTATAATGCCTGTCTAAAATTTTGGGGGAGCTTTTCTAAAAAAAATTTTAGGGGCCAAAAACATGCAAAACTTGGCCCAATTTCGGTCGACTTCGAATTCGGCAACAAATGTTTCCAAAACGGATAAAGATATTCAAAAACGGTGAGTTACCTGTTCGACTGCGATTCCTCCCGCTTTAGGCAAAACAAGTCCAGTGAAGTTCGGTCCAGTGACCTTGGAGATCTCGATGTCGAATTGTACCCACCGAAAACGCATTATTTGAAAGAACATATTTCGGCCCCTTAAAAGTGCTGCGCCCCCAAATTTACACACGCGCTAGAGAATCACCGGAAACGGGGGCCCTTTTTACAATTTTTTTAAAGGGGGCGTCAGCAATTGGCTTAAAATGTAATAAATGCGCGCTTATAACTTTGGAGTTAAAGGATGTAGCCCGACGAAACTTTGGTACTTGACGCGTCTTTAAGTTGCGGTGTTAACGCAAGTACAACTTTTAAGGGCGCCGCCCCCTTAAAATGTGAGAAGGCAAAAACGTGCAAAATCGGTGCGATTTACGACAGCTTTCGCGTTTGAGCAGAAATATCTCTGGAACCAATAAAGCTAGCAACAAAATCTAAAAAACTTTCATGAGAAATATCCTTTCGGCGTTAAACAAAAAAAAACTTGTGAAATTCCGTCCACTACAAACAAAGTTATAAGCGCGCATGTTGACCTATTCTAAGTCGACAATGCGCGTTCGGTGTATGCCGATGCATTTGAGTTCGGGCCAGGTGACTTTGATGCAAGGGAAATTTTTCCCGCTTAATTTTTTCCCAGTCGGACTTAGCGCGCCAAGCGGATTCATTTGGGCTTTGCCCCAAATTTTTAGTTAGTCCGCCGAAAACGATAGTTTTCAGAAGGACTTATATTTTAGCCGTGATGTTTATTTATATTTCCCGCGCGAGATCTCCAAGATGCGTGGGCCGACCGGCGTGAAAGTTTGCACGGTGGTCAGTACTAAGCTGTATTTTATAATGCTTTTCCAAAATTTTAAGAAGCGCACCCCGAAAAAAATTCTGTAGTCAAAAACATGCAAAATTTGGCCCAATTTCGGCCGAATTCGAAGTTTGGCGGCGAATATCTGCGGAACGGATGAAAATATTCAAAATCGGTGAGTTACACTTTCGACACCAATTACACCCGCGTTAGGCAAAGCAAGTCCGGTGAAGTTCGGTCCAGTGATCTTGGAGATTTAGATGTGGAATTGTACCCACCGAAAACGAATTATTTAAAAGACCATATTTCGGCCATTAGGGGGTGCTGCGCCACCAAATTTTTACACGCGCTAGAGAATAACCAACTCTTACTAGCGCACTCGCCACCGGGGACCGGGGCCCCCTTACAAGTTTTTTTAAAAAAGGGTCAAAAATTGGTTTAAATTGTAGCGTTCTAAACGAAGGATGTTTGAAGCCAAATGGAATAGCTTCATGAGACTTTGCCACGTGACGTGCTACCAGATGGGGGTGATAACGCGCATACAACTTTTAGGGGGCATTGTTTCCTAAAAATTTTTAAAAAAAACGTGCAAAATTTAATAAGTTTTACGACAACTTGCGAGTCTCAGCAGAAATATCTCTGGAACCTATGAAAATAACGACAAAATCCATAGGCATTGGCGAGAACGATCTTTTCGGCTTTGAAAATTGTGAAATTCCGTCCATTACGAACAAAGTTATAAGCGTTCATGTTAAACTACTCTAAGTCGACAATGCGCGTTCGGTGTATGCCAATGCATTTGAGTTCAAACCATGGGACTTTGATGCCTGGAAATTTTACCCCCCCCCCTAATTTCCCTGCCGTCGGACTTCTGGCGCCGGGCGGACTAACGTTTGGCTTTGCCCCAAATTTCTACTTTTTTTATTTTTCCCGCGCGAGATCTCGGAGATACGTGGGCCGACTAACTTGAAATTTTGCACGGTGGTCTGCACTAGGCTGAGTTTTATAATGCCAATCCAAAATTTTGGAGTAGCTTCGACAAAAAATTTTTAAGGACCAAAAACCTGCAAAATTTGGCTCAATATAGTCGACTTCGAAGTTCGGTGGCGAATATCTCCGAAACGGATGAAGGTATTCAAAATCGGTGAGTTACTCGTATGACAGCAATTTCTCCCGCGTTGAACGAAACAAGTCCGGTAAAGTTCGGACCAGTGACCTTGGAGATCTCGATGTTGAATTGTACCCACCAAAAACGCGTTATTCAAAAGAACATATTTCGGCCCCTAAAAAGTGCTGCGTCCCCATATCTTCACACGCTTTAGAAAATGATTAAATCTTACTAGCGCATTCCACACCGCGAACGGGTGCCTTCCTTACAATTTTTTTCAAAGGGGGGTCAACAATTGGCTTAAAATGCAATAAATGCGCGCTTATAACTTCAACGTTAAAGAGTGTAGCCCGACGAAACTTTGGCACTTGACGTGTTTCTGGGTTACGGTGTTAACGCAAATTAAACATTTAAGGGTCACCGCCGTTTTAAAATTTGGGAGTACAAAAAACGTCCAAAATTTAGTACGTTTTACGACAACTTTCAAGTTTGACCGCAAACATCTCTAGAACCGATGAAGATAGCGACACAATCTAAACGGCGTTGACACTAAAAATCCTTTCGGCGTTGAACAAAGAAAAATTGTGTAAACTTTGGTCTTCTACGAACCAAGTTATAAACGCTCATTTTGACCCACCAAAGCGCATTATTCGGAAGACCATATTTCAGCCCCAAAAAGAGTGCTGCGCTTCCAAATTTTTACACATGCTAGAAAATCACCAAGTCTTACTAGCCCATTCCCCAACAAGTGGTTTTTCTTACAACTTTTTTCAAAGGCGAATGTCAAATATTGGCTTAAAATGCAATAAATGCGCGCTTATAACTTCGGAACTAGAGAGTGTAGCCCGACGAAACTTTGGCACTTGACGAGCTTCTAGATTGGGGTGTTAACGCAAATACAACTTTTGGGAAAACCGCTTCTTTTATAATTTTGAAGCACAAAAAACATGCAAAAATCGGTGCGATTTTCAACAACTTTCGAGTTTGAGCGCAAATATTTCTGGAATCGATGATGTTAGTGACAAAATCTAAACGGCATTAACGAGAAAGATTTTTTGGCGTTAGACAAAAAAAAATGTGAAATTTTGACCACCGCATACCACACACCGTTTTCCCCTTTTAAAATTTGGATAGGCAAAAGAGTTGCAAAATTTAGTTCTTTTTTTCGGAAACTTTTGAGTTTGACCGCAAATATATCTGAACTGGATGAAGATATCGACAAGCGGTAAACGGCGTTATCAAACAAGGTTAATTTTGCGGTTTATTCGTGTTTGACCGCAAATATCTTTGAAACCGATGAAAATAGCGAAAAAATGTAAACGGCGTTGACGAGAAGGTTTCTTTCGGCGTTAAACAAAAAAAATGGTGAAATTCTGTCAACAACGAACAAAGTTATAGGCGCTCATGTTGACCTACCCTAAGTCGCCAATGCGCGTTTGGCGTATGCCAATGCATTTGAGTTTGGGCCACGTGAGTTTGATGCCGGGGAAATTTTAATCCTACCCCTAATTTTCATCCAATCGAACTTAGAGCGCCGGGCGGACACACGTTGGGCTTTACCCTAAATTTCTAGTTTTTTATATTTTCCGCGCGAGATCTCTGAGTTACGTGGGCCGACCAGCGTGAAATTTTGCGCGATGGTCAGCAATAGGCTGAATTTTATAATGCCGGTCCTAAATTTTGGAAGGCACACCCCCAAAAAAATTTAGGGGCTAAAAACATGCAAAATTTGGAACGCTTTCGGTCGAATTTGAAGTTCGGCGGCGAATATCTCCGGAACGAATGAAAATTTTCAAAATCGATGAGTTGCTCTTTCGACACCGATTACTCCCGCGTTAGGCGAAGCAAGTCCGGTGAAGTTCGGTCCAGTGATCTTGGAGATTTAGATGTGGAATTGTACCCACCGAAAAAGTATTATTCGGAAGACCATATTTCGGCCCCTAGGGGGTGCTGCGCCCCCAAATTTTTACAACGCGGTAAAGAATGATTAAGTCTTACTAGCGCACCCGCCACCGGAAACAAGGGCCTTTCTTTCAACTTTTTTCAAAGAAGAGTAAAAAATTGGCTTAAAATGTAGCGTACTGGACGAAATATCATTGGAGCCAAAAGGTGTAGCTTCTTGAGACTTTGCCACGTGACGTTCTGCTAGACGAGGTTGGTAACGCGGGTACAACTTTTAGGGGCACTGCCCCATTAAAATTTGAAAGTGCAAAAAACGTGCAAAATTTAGTACGTTTTACGACAACTTTCGGGTTTGACAGCAAATATCTGTAAAATCGATGAAAATAGCGGCAAATTCCAAACGGCATTGACGCACGCGATCTTTTTGGCGTTAAAAAAATTTGTGAAATTCTGTCCACGACGAACAAAGTTATAAGCGTTCATGTTGATTTACCCTGAGTCGACAATAAACGTTCGGCGTATGCCAATGCATTTGAGTTCGGGCCACGGGACTTTGATGCCGGGGAAATTTTACCCCCCCCCCACTAATTTTCCCCAGTCAGACTTAGGACGCCAAGCGAATTCACATTGGGCTTTGCCCCAAATTTCTAGCTAGTCCGCCGAAAACGATAGTTTTCAAAAAAACTTATATTTTGGCCGTGATGTTTATTTATATTTCTCGCGCGATATCTCCGAGATTAAGGGGCGCACTCCAAAAAAAACTTCAAGGGCTAAAAACATGCAAAATTTGGCCCGATTTCGGTCGACTTCGAAGTTCGGCGGCGAATATCTCCGGAACGGATAAAAATGTTCAAAATCGGTGAGTTACTCCTTCGACACCGATTACTCCCGCGTTAGGCGAAACAAGTCCGGTAAAGTTCGGTCCAGTGACCTTGGAGATTTAGATGTGGAATTGTACCCATAGAAAACGTATTATTCGGAAGACCATATTTCGGCCCCTAGGGGGTGTTGCGCCCCCAAATTTCTACACGCGCTAGAGAATAACCAAGTCTTACTAGCGCACTCGCCACCGGGGACGGGGGTTTTCCTTACAAATTTTTTTAAAAGAGGGTCAAAAATTGGCTTAAAATGTAGCGTTCTAAACGAAGGATCTCTGAAGCCAAATGGAATAGCTTTATGAGACTTTGCCACTTGTCGTGCTACCAGATGGGGGTGATAACGCGCATACAACTTTTAGGGGGCACCGTTTTATAAAAATTTGGAAGAGCAAAAAGCGTGCAAAATTTGGTAGGTTTTACGACAACTTTCGAGTTTCAGCGAAAATATCTCTGGAACCTATGAAGATAGCGACAAAATCTAAAGGCGTTGACGAGAACGATCTTTTCGGCTTTGAAAATTGTGAAATTCCGTCCACTACGAACAAAGTTATAAGCGTTCATGTTAAACTACCGTAAGTCGACAATGCGCGTTCGGCGCATGCCAATGCATTTGAGTTCAGGCCATGGGACTTTGATGCTTGCCAATTTTACCCTTTTCCCCCTATTTTCCCTCCAGTTGGACTTAGGGCGCCGGGCGGACTTACGTTGGGCTTTGCCCCAAATTTCTAGTTTTTAATATTTTCCTCGCGAGATCTCCGAGATGCGTAGGCCGACTGGCTTGAAATTTTGCACGGTGGTCTGCACTAGGCTGAGTTTTATAATGCCGGTCCAAAATTTTAGAGTAGCCTCGACAAAAAATTTTTAACGGCTAAAAACCTGCAAAATTTGGCTCGATATAGTCGACTTCGAAGTTTGGTGGCGAATGTCTCCGAAACGGATGAAAGTATTCAAAATCGGTGAGTTACTCGTATGACAGCAATTTTTCCCGCGTTGAATGAAACAAGACTGGCGAAGTTCTTTCTAGTGACCTTGGAGATCTCGATGTTGAATTGTACCTACGAAAAAAACGCGTTATTCGAAAAAAAACATATTTCGGCCCCTAAGAAATGCTGCGCCTTCAAATTTTCACATGCGCTAAAAAAAATGACCAAGTCTTACAAGCGCATCTCACACCGCAAACGGGTGCCTTCCTTACAATTTTTTTTTCAAAAAAAGGGTCAACAATTGGCTTAAAATGCAATAAATGCTCGCTTATAACTTCGAAGTTAGAGGGTGTAGCCCAACGAAACTTTGGCACTTGACGTGTCTTTAGGTTACAATGTTAACGCAAATTAAACATTTAAGGGTCACCGCCCTTTTAAAATCTGGGAGTACAAAAAACGTCCAAAATTTAGTACGTTTTACGACAACCTTCAAGTTTGACCGCAAACATCTCTGGAACCAATGAAGATAGCGACAAAATCTAAACGGCGTTGACGCTAAAAATCCTTTTGGCGTTGAACAAAAAAAATTGTGTAAACTTTGGTCTTTTACGAACCAAGTTATAAGCGCTCATTTTGATTCACCAAAACGCATTATTTGGAAGACCATATTTCGGCCCCTAAAGGGTGCTGCGCTCCCAAATTTTTACACACGCTAGAAAATGACCAAGTCTTACAAGCGCATTTTCCAACGGGGAGCCTTTTTTATAATTTTTTTTTAAAAGCGGGTGTCAAATATTGGCTTAATATGCAATAAATGCGCGTTTATATTTTCGGAATTAGGGAGTGTAGCACGACGAAACTTTGGCACTTGACGAGCCTCTAGATTGGGGTGTTAACGCAAGTACAACTTTTGGGGAAACCGCTTTCCTTATAATTTTGGAAAACAAAAAAACATGCAAAAATCGGTGCGATTTTCAACAATTTTTTGAGTTTGAACGCAAATATCTTTGGAATCGATGAAGTTAGTGACAAAATCTAAACGGCATTGACGAAAAAAAATTTTTGGCGTTGGAAAAAAAAATTGTGAAATTCCGACCACCACGAACAAAGTTATAAGCGCGCTCGTTGACCTATCTTAAGTCGACAATGCGCGTTCGGCGTATGCCAATGCATTTGAGTTTAGACCACGTGATTTGATGCCTTGAAAATTTTACCCCCCTCTTATAATTTCCCGCAGTCGGACTTCGGGCGCCGGGCGGACTCTCGTTGGAAACGATAGTTCTCGGGAGGACTTATGTTTTAGCCTAGATGTTTATTAGTCCGCGAGTAAGCGATAGCTTGCGGAGCGGACTTATGTTTTACGCGTGATGTTTTATTAGTTCACCCGGAAACGGTAGTTTTCAGGAGGAGTTATATTTTAGCCCAAATGTTTTATTTTTTTTCCCGCGCGAGATCTCTGAGATGCGTTCGCCGATTGGCGTGAAATTATTTACGATGGTCAATACTGGGCCGAGTTTTATAATGCCGGTCCAAAATTTTTGGGAGCACACCCCAAAAAAAATTTCAAGGGCCAAAAACATGCAAAATTTGGCCCGATTTCGGACGACATCGAAGTTCGGCGGCGAATATCTTCGAAAGGTAAAAAGATATTCAAAATCGGTGAGTTACTTTTTGGCCAGCGGTTCCTCCCGCGTTAGGCAAAACAAGTTTGGTGAAGGTGGATCCAGTGAACTTGGAGATCTCGATGTTGAATTATACCCACCAAAAACGCATATTTCGGAAGACATATTTCAGCCCTTAAGAAATGTTGCGCCATCAAATTTTTACACGCGCTAGAGAATGACCAATTCTTACTAGCGCACCCCCCACCGGGAACGGGGGCCTAGTTACAACTTTTTTCAAAGGGGAGTTAAAAAGTGGCTTAAAATGTAATCAATGAGCGCCCATAACTTCGGAGTTAGAGGGTTTAGCACGACGAAACTTTGGCACTTGACGCGCCTCTAGGTTAAGGTGTTAACGCATGTACAACATTTTGGAACTCCCTTTTCTTTAAAATTTGGGAAAGCAAAAAACGTTCAAAAATTGGTGCGATTTACGACAACTTTCGAGTTTGAGCGCAAATATCTCTGGAAACGATGAAGATAGCAAAATAATCTAAACGGCGTTGACGAAAACGCTTTTTTGGCGTTGAAAAAAAACTTGTGAAATTTCGTCAACCACAAACAAAGTTATAAGCGCTTATGTTGACCTACCGTAAATCGACAATTCGCGTTCGGCGTATGCCAATGCATTTGAGTTTGGCCCACGTGACACTGATGCCGTGGAAATATTATTCCCCCTTAATTTCCCCCCACTCAGACTTAGGGCGTGTAGCCGGACAAAACTTTGGCATTTGACGTGTTTCTAGGTTACGGTGTTAACGCAAATTTAACATTTGGGGGTTACCGCCCTTTTAAAATTAAGGAAGGCAAAAAACGTCCAAAATTTAATACGTTTTACGACAACTTTTATGTTTGACCGCAAATATCTCTGGAACCAATGAAGATAGCGACAAAATCTAAACGGCGTTGACGAGAAAGTTCCAATCGTCGTTGAACAAAAAAAAATTGTAAAATTCGGTCAACTACGAACAAAGTTATAGGCGCCCATGTTGATCTACCCTAAGTCGCCAATGCGAGTTCGGTGTATACCAATGCATTTTAGTTCAAGCCACTTGACTTTGATGCCTGGGAAATTTTACCCCTTTCCCTCTAAGTTTCCCTCCCCAATCGGACTTTGGGCGCCGAACGGACTCACGTTGGGCTATGCCCCAAATTTCTATTTTTTTATTTTTCCCGCGCGAAATCTCCGAGTTGCGTGGGTCGACCGGCGTGAAATTTCGCACGATGGTTAACAGTAACTTGAGTTTTATAATGCCAGTCCAAAATTTTGGAAGACACACATCAAAAAAATTTCAGGAGCCAAAAACATGCAAAATTTGGCTCTATTTTGGTTGACTTCAATGTTCGGCGGCGAATATTTCCGAAGCAGATGAAGATATTCAAAATCAGTGAGTTTCTGTTTCGACAACGATTTCTCCCGCGTTAGACAAAGCAAGTCCGGTGAAAATCGGTCCAGTGACCTTGGAAATAAACATTTGAAATTGTACCAACCGAAAACGCAATATTCGGAAAAAAATAACCCCAAAAAAATCCCCAAATGTTAAATTTGCGTTAACACCGTAACCTAAAGACACGTCAAGTGCTAAAGTTTGGTCCGGCTACACTCCCTAACTCCAAAGTTATAAGCGCGCATTTATTGCATTTTAAGCCAATTTTTGATCCCTCTTTGAAAAAAGTTGTAAGGGGGCCCCCGTCCGCGGTGAGAAATGCTCTAGTAAGATTTGTCATTCTCTAGCGCGTGCGAAAATATGGAAGCGTAGCACCCCCTAGGGACCAAAAAAGGTTCTTCCAAATAATACGTTTTCGGTGGGTACAATTCAACATAAAGATCTCCAAGGTCACTGGACCGAACTTTACCAGACTTATTTTGCCTAAAACGGGATAAATCGCTGTCAAACAAGTAACTCACCGATTTTGAATAGCCTATCGCGGGAGGAATCGCAGTCGATGGAGTAATTCACCGATTTTGAATATCTTTATCCGTTTCGGAGATATTTGCCGCCGAACTTCGAAGTCGACCGAAATCGGGCCAAATTGTGCATGTTTTTGGTCCCTGAAATTTTTTTGGGGGAGGTTCCTCTAAAATTTTGGACGGGCATCATAAAACTGGGCCTAGTACTGACCATCGTGCAAAATTTTACGCCAATCGTTCTACGCATCTCGGAAATTTCGCGCGAGAAAAAAACTAGAAATTTGGGGCAAAGCCCAACGTGAGTCCGCTCGGCGTCCTAAGTTCGACTGGAAGAAATAAGAGGACGGGGTAAAATTTTTCCGGCATCAATGTCACGTGGCCCGAACTCAAATGCATTGGCATACGCCGAACGCGCATTGTCGACTTACGGTAGGTTAACATAAGCGCTTATGACTTTGTCTGTGGTGGACGGAATTTCACTAGTTTTTTTTTCCACGCCGAAAAAATTGTCCTCGTGAACGCCGTTTAGATTATGTCGCTATCTTCATCGTTTCCAGAAATATTTGCGCTCAAACCCGAAAGTTGTCGTAAATCGCACCGATTTTTAAACATTTTTTGCCTTCCCAAATTTTATAGGGGGTTGAGCCCCCAAAAAGTTGTACATGCGTTAACACCTCAACCTAGAGGCGCGTCAAGTGCCAAAGTTTCGTCGGACTACACCACGTAACTCTGAAGTTATAGGCGCTCATTTATTAAATTTTAAGCCAATTTTTGATTTCACTTTTAAAAAAGTTGTAAAAAGGTGGGGGGTGCGCTAGTAAAATTTGGTCATTTTCTGACGCATGTAAAAATTTGGGGGCGCTGCACCCTTTAGGGGCCGAAATATGGTTTTCCGAAAAATGCGCTTTGGGTGGGTCAAAATGAGCGCTTATAACTCAGTTCGTGAATGACCGAAATTTACACAATTTCTTTATTTCAACGCAAAATTAATTGTGTTTGATAACGCTTTTTACTTTTTGTCGATATCTCTATCTAGTTCAGAGATATTTGCGGTCAAACTCGAAAGTTTTCGTAAAACGTACTAAATTTTGCACGTTTTTTGCTCTCCCAAATTTTAAGGTGGGCGGTAAACACAAAAATTGTACTTGCGTTAACATCCAACCTACAGCCGCGTCAAGTGCCAAAGTTTGCCAAATTTTCGTCGGGCTATACCCTCTAACTTCGAAGTTATAGGCGCTTATTTATTGCATTTTAAGCCAATTTTTGATTCTCTTTTTAAAAAAATTGTAAAGGGGACCCCCGTTCCCGGTGAGAAGTGCGCTAGTAAGACTTGGTCATTCTCAAGCTACACTTTCTAACTCCAAAGTTATGGGCGCTCATTTATTGCATTTTAAGCCAATTTTTGACACCCCCATTTTGAAAAAAGTTGGAAGAAAAACCTCCCGTCCCCGGTGGGGAGTGCGCTAGTAAAACTTTGTAATTCTCTAGCGCGTGTAAATATTTAGAGGCGCTGTACCCTTTGAGAGCCGAAATATGGTCTTTCAAAAAATGCGTTTTGGGTGGGTCAAAATGAGCGCTTATAACTTAGTTCGTAGAAGACTAAAGTTTACACAATTTTTTTGTTCAACGCGGAATTAACCTTAACGCCGTTTACCGCTTGTCGATATCTCTATTCAGTTTAAAGATATTTGCGGTCAAACTCGAAAGTTTTCGTAAAACGTACTAAATTTTGCCCCTATTTTGCCCTTCAAAATTTTAAAGGGAAAGCTATGCCGTCCAAAATCGTATTTGTTTTAACACCCCAACCTAGAGTCACGTCAATTGTTAAAGTTTCGTCGGGCTCCACACGCTAACTCCGAAGTTATAAGCGCTCATTTATTGCATTTTATGCCAATTTTTGACCCGTTTTTAAAAAAAAATTGTGAGGGCGCCCCCGTTTACGGTAGAAAATGCGCTAGTAAAACTTAATCATTTTTAAGCGCGTGTTAAATTTTAGAAGCGCAACACCACCTTGGGGCCGAAATATGGTCTTTCAAAAAATGCGCTTTCGGTGGGTACAATTCCACATATAGATTTCCAAAGTCACTGGAACGAACTTTACCAGACTTGCTTCACCTAACGCAGGAAAAATCGCTGTCAAAAAAGTAACTCACCAATTTTGAATATCTTTATCTGCTCCGAAGACAATCGCCGTTGAACTTCGAAGTCGAGCGAAATCGTGCCAAATTTTGCAAGTTTTTGGCCCCTAAAAATTTTTTGGGAAGGCTGCCCCAAAATTTTGGACTGGGATTTTAAACTGAACGCAGTACCGAGCATCGTGCAAAATTTCGCGCCGATTGGCCGACGGAGCTCGGGGATTACGCGAGGGAAAAAAGAAAGAAAAAAAGAAACCGCAGCAATACATAAGTCCGCTCCGCAAACAATCGCTTACGGGCGGACTAATAAACATCTGGGCTAAAACATAAGTC
>Ga0209367_1003524_pt1 | contig 21316 bp, 18 predicted proteins | sample WorMetLIZISLAND2_FD_187412 | JGI IMG/M metagenome (GOLD analysis project Ga0209367, IMG submission 187412) | Marine gutless worms symbiont microbial communities from Max Planck institute for Marine Microbiology, Germany - Olavius geniculatus... ...
ACAGTGAAGATTTCGTGATCCTAGCTTGCACCGTTTTGATACAGCTCACGAGTGTGACAGACAGACAGACAGACGGACGGACAGACGATGGCAAAGACGCGCAAAGCATTCTGCTTTCATGTGTAAAAATTTGTGCCAATCAAATGCAAACATCGGTGTTGTGGCAGGAGGCAGCGGACAGAAAAAGGGAACTGCCCCTCCCGTAAAATATGTCGTGTCATGAAATTTTTTTCTTGTCAGAAAAATTTTCTTCCAAAAACACAAGATTTTGGGTCGGAAATCCCCATTTTGGGAGCAATGACATTTTGAGCAGATATATATAATCTTCTCTGTTGAAAATCTGCAGCTATCTATCAAAAAAATGCAACTTCCTGCCGCCACCAAATTTTTTTAACTCATGATGCTGCTGACTGGGAATAATTTCACATCATGACATAAAACTTCAATCAAGAACTACCAAATATGAAGATTTCAGATCAGTGACGCCAGCACAACTCTCATCCAACTGCAGTGACAGAAAATCACTTTTGTATGCTGTGCTCAATCAACTTTGAACAGCACAACAAAAAATGTGGAGTCAGTTTTTATGAACTTGATCAGATAATACTAGGCCAAAGTAAAATTTTCACACAAATACCACATGCATGCAGATCATAATGCAGCAGTGTAGTGCTTGTGTTAGTTAACTGTTAGTTAAATGAGAGAAAACTACAAGATTCTCGACTGGACCAGAAAGATGTTCAGAGTGGGTAAAATTAACCATGTCAGTCACGCATATCTTTGACCAAGTTAACAAAACCATAAGTTTGGATATCTTGTCAAAAACAGCTCAAAATCAGCTTCTCGATGCACATGCAGGCCGAAATTTTGGTGCCACTGTGAGTTCATCAGGACTCCACTGCAGTGATACGTTAATACAGGATAATAATTCAGCACAGACCTCAGAAATCAAGAGCACCGCAGAATTTCAAAAAAATGTAAGTGCCTCTCAACAAAGTCACAAGGTCAGAATGAAACACTCATCAACCAGAAACACCAAAAAAATCATTTAGAGCTGAATAACTGTGAAAAGAGATGAATGTATACAACAGTTCTTACTAGAAGTTAATAAACAGTAGGCCTACTCAACCTTCTTAACAACGAAATACTTTCACAGCTGCTGACATTACTAATAAAATAGGCAAAATATTTTAAAAGAAGTTACTTGGCCTTGCCTTGCCTTCAGCCATCCTTGATCAGAAGTTACTAACTTACTACTCAAGCAAAACAAAAGTTGGCGTACCATAACTGGCAGGGATTTGACGCTGCTGACAGTTGGCGCCAACAAGTACGAAGTGACAGGCAGCACACAAGCCATTGTACGCGTCAAGTCCTTGGTTGTCACAGACTGGTGCAATGCAAGCCGGCGACAGCGTGGACTGGCTGCTGCGGCTACTACCCACTGATGGATCAGTGACACTATGGTCAACTGCAGGACCGGTTGGAGGAGGAGTTCTAGCCATTTTGTGACTAAGCCTAGCTGCTGCTGGCAGCGTCTGAGGTTTTACGGCTGTCTGCTGACGTCGTCCAGTGTTGGAGACATCATTAGTGTCGTCAACATTCAGCAGCATCAGACACTTGCTGCACAGCTCGTCCGCATGCTCTGAATACAGCTCGCAGCCGTCCATCAGACACGTTCCCCGACCACTCTGCCTGCTGGCAGCGACAGGCTGCTGGAGACTTCCAACGGTCTGCCAGTTCAACTGCTGGTCACAGCATGCAATAGTGTTGAGCTGCGGGGACGTGTGACAGCAACAACACGTGGAACGGCAGCACGACCCAGCAGCACTGTTAGCAAGCACTGGCTGCTGGCGGATAGATCGTGATGTTGTCTCACTCCCATGACGACCACTTCTACGACGACTACTACTTGTCATTGACTTGTAGCTGTTCTTATACCTTTCCAACTTCCGCCATGCTGCTATCTTCTCCGTCAACCGACTGGAAGGCCTAATTCCAGCCACGCCAAGCTTTTGTAGAAAGATGATCCAGTATTGAAGTGGCCAGAAGTCAGTGTGGACCGGACACAGTCGCAGTACAGACCTAGTAACAGCGTCACCATCACCAGGGGCTGTCAGCTTGCCCGTACGACCTGCCATACGAACACCACACCAGACTGCACCTGCACAAACTGCTGCAATTATTACCTAATTATCCTAAGCAAACTACACAACCAGAATATCATCGCTGTGCATTTAGCATCTAGAACCGTGCACAGACGGGACTTCTACTGTTAACCAGCAGCTAATAACAGTCTAGCATCTTTTTGGCAAATGCAACTAAAATTAATGAATTGCAGACTTCACACTGAATGCAATACATACACATATAGAGAAACATAATTTGCAGTCAGACAAACTGCTTCCAATACCTTCAAACAGCAAATCATGCAAATCTATACAACTTCAGCTGAGCTCCATACTGAAAGTTCTGTCACATACACGTGTGTGTTCCTGTGTTTCAAGTGATGCAACACAATGCAGACACGTACTGTATAGCTGGGTCTTGGCATACAGCATGTTATACGCAGGCAGAGTGGCTTCGTCAAAGTCGACTTCTGCTACGAAGAAGCAGCCAAACACTGCACACTTAGCGCTGCTGGAATCTGTACAAAATTCATTGCACACACACGTACAAGAAATTATACTTAACTGTACACAGACACAATGTCAACCACCCACACATCACACTGTAAAACTAGAAAGGCGCTCAGAATTTGCAAACCTCTTCCGAAAACAAATAAAAAATTCATTCCACTGTGTTCACCAGATGGCAACAACTATATCTGGAATAGTAAAAAAATGCAGTGGTATCCTGGATCCCAGAACTGTTTTTGAATTATTAGCGCTAATGCTTTGCACGTATTCTGCTACGTGGCGGTCACCGGTGGCATGTGACATATAAATGAAAGTAAAGTGATCACCAAGCCACGAGGCATAAGGCATTAGTCCTCAGCCAGACGCCTTTCACACTGCAAAACCAAGTATTCCAAGCTGGCACATCGCACCGCCTGCCTGTTTACACCAAGCTGAAATGACCTAGGTGGCTGGTTACATACCGAGATGGTTTTAAAAAGGTAAAGGTAACCCGTACTCATACAAGCGTAGGGGCCAGAGGTGATCCCGATCTCTAGGCAGTCAGCCCGCAGGTGACATAGTCATAAACTCGATGACAAACTGCCATTACTTTCCACCAAGCCTGTGGCCACCTGACCAGCCAGAAAGCATCACCGCACTTTGACCGATACCAAATTATACTAAGTAAGTAAGTAAAGTAAGTAAAATGTAAATTTATATAACACATATTGTTAAACTAACCTCTAATGCACTTATACTGCTTGGTGACAGAGGCACGTGTGTGAACAACTTTCCCAGAGTCATCATCTGGCAGTGCATCAGGCGGGAGCCGAACCAGGGACTTGCAGTCGCCAGTCAGGCACGCTACGACTACGCCACCAAGCCACGGTTTACCCATCCGCTAATAGTCACAAATGGTCACCCATCCAAGCACTAACTGGTAGTGCTACCAGTATCAACTATTTTACTAGACGACTAGTCGTCAACTTAGCTCAACTATTTGCTCAACAAGTCGACCTAATTATCGTAACAAACAACATTAAGTAGAGTTCGCTGCCAACATTCAAAAAACAACAACCTGCAATCTCAACATCAAGTCATCTCTTTATAGCATCCTTACAGCAATGTTATCATTTCAACTTTCACCCTTTTAAGGTATAAACCAAAAAAAACGAATTCAATTTAATACGAGGGTCATTCCCTAAATAAGTTTACAAAATGACGCCATAACATTAATTATTAAAATTTAAAAAATCCAAAATACCCGGTATACATTTTGTAGGGAATTTAATTCCAAGCATGTGGAAATTTTTTGAATGATGACCTTATTGCTGTGATGTCACCTGTTAATAGAACACAGTGTATTTTGTGTATTATTTTCCCCATCAGTAATCTAACATAACTCGCAAGTGAAAAGAGCATAAGAAAGAGAAAAAACAAATAAACTTAGCAAGTTAATATCACCTCTTTAAATGCTAAACATCAGTGTGCCAGTTTCCCACATATCGTCCTTGTTAGTTCAAACATCTTTCCCATCTGTCAACAAGTTTCTGAATGCCGGATGCAAAGAACGATGCTAGCTGCTCTCTGAGCCACTGATGAACGACTGATTGCACCTTGGTATCTGATGCAAATTTCTTCCCACCTAGCATTTTCTTACCCCAAAGTTGTACTGTTCACTTCGTAAAACACTTGTTGCCATATACTGGATGCATCTCAAGAGTGAATCTGATTTGCATTAAGTCTTTTTTGCCCACAAAAAAAGCAATAACAGCATGCTGTTCACTACGGGACAATTTCAATAGCAACATCGCCTTGCTTAATGTTTATAAATGATGTCACAGTGATGTCATCCTAATAACACTCATAGATGAAACTCAGAATTAAATTCACTACAAAATGTATAGTTTGAGTTTTTCTATTTTAAGAATTAATGGAATGGTGCTATTTTGTGAACTTACTTATGTAACAACCCTCAAGTTAACACGTCCACCTGCTGTTACTGGTTAAAGTTGAAATATCCACACATTCAGTTGATATTCAAGCTAAACATGGACAATAATGCTGCCATTATCGACTTACACTGGTCAATCAACTATTTTTCAAATTTTGACTAGTCAACTCTTAGTCAACCATGCACGACATTACTCAACTCGGATAAAAAGATGAAAAAGTAGAAGAAATCAACTAGTTGATAGCAACACTACTAAGTTGGCCCAGTGCCAATAAACTTCAATGATGCGACCAACAACACTACCGAGTACCAAACAGCCACCTTGGCACCTTAGCATTTACAAAACGGCACACGAATAGGAGCACAAATCAACTGTATTGAAACATATCAGCCAACGTGGTGCGTTTGTGATATCCTCAGCAGTACATACCGTGGTTGGTGTATCTTTCGGTAGTTTTTTCATCGATAATCGCAGATATTGGCATGTCATAGTGGCGTGGGTAAAAGCCGATAGCGCAGAGTCGACACAGGCCACCGTAAGGCATCCAGCTCTGGTTGCAGCAGCCGACATTAGCACACCGTGGCAACGTCTGCACATCGATACAGCGTCGAAGTAGAGAATCACTGACCAGCGACTGGTAAGGAGGATAGCCAAATGAACATATAAAGCAGAGCCCAGCGACCATGCCATTTCTAGGGCAGTCGCAGTTTTTCATCGTGCACTTTGGTAGTAAACTGTGACGCTCAAACATTCTTCGGAGAGTAATCGGCTGACTAGTGTCGTGGCGGCTGTCAAGCAAAATCCGTGCAGCCAACACAGCATCACAACCGGTGCTGTCTGCAGCGGACTTCACTTCAGTCAGCTGAAGGTACTGCTGCAGTAGCAAGTGTGCACTGTTCTCTTCGGTCGGCAGCAAGAAATGAACACGAAGTGGCTCCATGGCAGCCGTGACCAGTGGAACAGCATGCACCTTGGATGCTGACGACTCGCTGGCATTGTGACTACGGCAGGTCAGAGGCAGGAAATGATCCATGAGGAAAGCAAGCACAATCGGCGCAGGCAAGCACACTGCGCACGACCACATCAGTGGCAGATAGATCCCAACAAAGTCATTTGGCTCGATGGAATCACCGGTCATGCTGCGCAGGTACGCCTCACCAACGATGATGATTGGACGCTGGAGAATGTTTGCAAGGACAAAGACGTGAAACTGTTCAAGGCAGTCAAATGGCAGCGCAGCAACGGCGCCGCCACCTGGTGACTGACGCTTGGAGTCGGCCAAGTTCACCAACAACTGCCACTCCCGCTCCCATTCCTACAGCCACACAATGCCAAACACAGATCGACAGACAGACAAACACATGCATACACAGACAAGCACAGACATGGACGACTGACTGTGCTGCACTGCAGATGCAAGGCCCAGATGACGAGAATGGAAAATCTCCGCCACTCTCTGTCCCACTCCTACGCACAGACAGGGACACAGAGAAAGACAGAGAGACATAAAGTTACCCCATCACAGTTGACCGACAGCTGTCACCTTCCATTCACTCTTGTCAAGACAATGTTTATCCAGGTGTTTATAGCTTTTCAGAGCACCACCTGTTGTATGAGATCAAGGTGTTACAGTGCTACTGTACTGACCATCCTCGGTCATAAAAGCTGGACTCTGTATCAATGACATATCAAACAGCTGGAGGCAGACAGATAGACAGAGACAGAGGCACACGAACACAGTTTACCAGCAACTGCCAGTCACTATAGCAAGTAGCGTAAACTGCCATATATGACAACATACATTACCTGCCACCTGACATAGCTGACTGTGCCACAGCCACACCTAACTTTCTCAGACAGGCAGGCCAGTGCAGATTCGCCAGCAATCACATTTATTACATTACGTCTTACTTACAGAGAATCACAATCACTAATGCAGATACGCAAGTTAATCAACTGTCTATTTCTCTTTTTTTATACCACAACGAGAAAATTAATTAGTAATATAAACCTATAACAAAAAATTTATAATGAATAAGTTAAAGTAACACCGAAAACATGATAGAATGAAAAGACGATAAGACATCAGACATGGTTAAGTGTGACCTCATCGGTGTAATGCAATCCACCATCTGGAATGAAGGTGTTCTGCCACTCACGCTGTTTCTGCCAGCGCTGACGTAACTCCGTCTGGCAGCCATACTGTGACATGTTGAAGTGCAGCAGCTTGCGAAGATTCATGTTGTCGTCAGAATGACCCCACATAAACATTGACACCGCATGCAACAAGCAGTTGCCATCGCCTAGCAGTACACACGTCACACAATCTGAAGCAATTTACCAAGCTCATCATTTCTTTTCCCACACTAAATGCAAATAATGATGGAGACCTGAAAAAATAGTTATTAACTGCACACTTGGCAAGCTCTTCTGATGGACAGACAAGCATTTAAGCACAGAGACAGGTCTGCAGCCAGACTTTTCCAGAGACAGGTTTGTCTCCACTCCCACAGCCCTCCATTAACCTAGGTAGAAAGTCTGGGATTCAGGGCAAAGCCCCAGCTGCAAATGTCTGTTATATGCATTTCAAGATAGAAAATCACACTTAGTGATGGCACATTCGGTTATGTTTATGCAAAGTTTCCTGAATCCCCAGGGTGGTGGGGAAGTTCTATCAAACCCAGAACTCAATTGGCTATGGGCCTGAGAGATGCATATAAAAAAAAATTTAGTACCGGTATTAAACTAGAAATATGTTTGTGTGGAATGATGTACCTGCCCCATTGCCACATTTCAGCGATTGACGTTATTATGGACCTACATAATGGTACACTCAAGTCCATTAAGGCCAGAGCACTGAATTCAATATTATAATATAGAATTCGGTGGGCCAGAGTAACTAGTTTGGCGTAGATGTTTATAATCATGGTGTCAGCGAACTACAAGCGAAAGACATGTTTATCAACTACACAAAAGTTCAACAATGCAAGGAAATGCTATCGGATTGTGGCTGTCAGAGTCCGTAGACATTGTGACAGAAGGACATTGTGACAGTGTGACACCAAGTGATTTTCTAATCTATCCCATGCTATGCTATAGCAATGGCAGGGATAATTAAAACAACAACACTACCTGCAGTTTTCATCGGATACAGATTATGCGTGCCACTGCACCAGTTAATCACACGTTTCTGCTTCAGATAGGAGAGCGATTCCCGATCAATCCAAGTCTGCCAAAATGCTGAAAATCCCGCAGCATCACTGGGCAACAAAATGATAGAGCCACTGCGGACTGTCTGCATGCCACGACTTCGCTGCTGACATATGGCACATGAACATCTGGCAGATGTCGTCGTCCGAAACATCGTCGAATCTTCCTCCTCATCACTGTATGAATCCCACATCCCTGACAACAACAAACACAATGCATGTCCAACAGCACTTTGATGTCAAACTACCTAACGTTTTAACGTTAAATTACTTTATCCTCATCACCACTCACCATATATAATGCAGTTTATCTGCTAGACAAGAAACAATAACATACAATATAGTACATGAGTAAATAACACAACACTACATATATATATGTATATAAGAATGCTACTCAAAACAACCAATCAGTTGCATTCACAAAATTCTCCCATACAATTGCCATCGGTTCTGCTGAGAAAATTACGTTGTATCCAGTTTATGAACAATCAGTTAAATCGGTGGGTATGGCTGTCGGGTGGCGTAAAGCGTACAGTTGTGTAATATATAAATTTCTTTGTGTGTAAACATCGCCGAAATTGCAGTTAACAATAAAGGTAACGGCGGACACAACTCAGCAAAGAATTTCACTGAAGAGAAACATTTGTGATAATCGGCCTTTCCACCAACAACAAACGATGACCTTATCTTTAACCAGACAATCCTACTAGCCAGCAGGGTCGTTTGGTTAGTGATCTGGGTAGAGAACCGAGCATTCTTAAACTATCAACCCAGTTTCAGTTATTAATCTGTGAATGCCGGGCCTTTTGCCGGGGTCTTAACTAAATTTACCTGGTGCGAGTTTATGAATGAGCCCTCTGTACAATCAACAGTATTCATAGAGATGTAAAGCAAGTTAGTTTCTTATCTGGTACAATATAACACAACTAACACTACTAGTACTTGTATGTTACGGTCGCAGATTCCCAGTGTTGGGAAAAATGAGTTTCCACAGATTTACACTGAACCGTACGAATGTAGCTAGTGATCAACTAGCTGTCAGTTCTGCTGAGATACGCTGCAAGACCAATACATCAGTATACGCAGCGGGGGATGCAGCTGTTTGAGACTGAAAGCAGCATACTGTAAAACTGCTAATAGAAACCCCCAGCTTCTATTAGAACATTTAATTTAGACCCCCAGTTTGTATTGGAGACCCAGCTTTTATTTGTGACCCGGCTTCTATTAAAACATTGTCAACCTGTCATACCGAGGTAATACACTTTTTCTATGGATACTGTGCACAATACTATTATTTCAATACAATTCAGAGTTAATGTATACTACTACTGCAGGTACAAGTAATTACTACTACCACTACTACAACTGCTAGTACACTTACAACAACAACTATCACTACTATTTGGGGGTCATCCATAAATGATGTCGCACAATTTTAGGAGAAAAATTACCCCCTCCCCCTCGTCACGTTTTGTCAGGCTGCTCTGCACCCACCCATATGACATCACAAACTTCTAACACCCCCCTACCCCTTGCAGTCTGTAGCATAGCCTACAGATCTATACGAGTTTCAAACACAACACAAATTTTTTGAATGTTTTGACACATTTGTAACATAAGCATAGTATATCAAACTTCTGATAAGTAGAAATGATCTGTTGTGAAAATTGTCTAACCAACTTAAGTGCAAAATCATGCGAAATGGCCTTGCCACAGATGCGACGTGCGTGGTGTCAGGGAGAGTTTAACGGCACAATCGCATTTTTCCCCGAAAAGCGTTTTCGCATATATAGGATCAGTTAGGGTTAGGGTTAGGGATAGGGTCAGTGGTTAGGGTTTGTGCCAGTGTTCATTTATGAGAAATTGTATGAAATTGTTCGGTAAAGGTAGGTATTCTAGGTATGCGAAAACGCTCTCCGGGAAAAAATGTGATTGCACCGCCTTTAACCCCATCCCCCTACATCACACATCGTGACAATATCGTGAACCCCCACCCCTCTCGGTGCGTGACGTCATATAAGTTCACTGGTGAAATCTGAAGCTCGTCTAAATAAGTGTAATTGTACCGGAAGGTGGCTTTTATTCGAGACCCTCTTCTATTAAAACGTTGTCCGTTAATTCACCCGCACCTGAATTATTATTGTTATTGTTAACGCTAACTTTGCCTAGCACCAATGTCGTCCTCCAGAGGATAATGACAGCCATATCTAGTTTGGCTAACGCTAACCCTAACCTTAGCCCTAACCTTAACTCCTGTTCGGTTAATTCGGGTGCAGGTGAATTAAAGGAAAAATAGGCCTACCAATCAGACTCGGACCCTCCCCCCGCTTGTATTAGTAGTTTCATGGTATTTACTTTCACCTAGCCACTGAACAATAAATCGCCAAATATGAACTAAATTTATGCTGTTTTATCCAACTTTCTATTTCCACTCTCGAAACTACAATTATGGACTTTACTAAAGTACGGGGTATTTCTAGCGCCATGCTTTCAATGCATTTCCGTTGGAATTCCATGGTTAGAATTTCCCACCGGCCAAGCACCTGACTAGTAAGTAAGTAAGCAACCATGCAATTTTCATGTTTTAAAAATCAGGGTAATCTTTCTATTGTACAGAGCCAAACTAAAAGTAATGAACGTGACTAAACGATAGAGACAGAAAATAATAATAATAGCTTGTTTCAGCCTGTTGCGCTGGAAACTCTGGGCCCTATCGAGTCAGCCATTCGCTTTCTGGAGGATTTGGGCCGCAGAATTTCACGACAGTTTGCCGACCGCTGACTGCACGGACTGACGACCGTACCCACCTTTGCATTGCGTAGTTAATTTTTACGCGCGACAGCAGAATGCTTCGCGCGTCTTAGCCATCGTCTGGGCGTCTGTCTGTCAGTCCGTCACACTCGTGATCTGTATCAAAACGGTGCAAGCTAGGATCACAAAATCTTTACTGTGGGCTGCCCCAAGGTAGTTTATCATGACAAAACTTCGTGCCGCTGGGTGCAGGGGTTCCCCTCGAACGAGGGCGTCAAAGAGGGGTACCCCTTAAAAAGACGTCATTTTGCCATTATTGGCTCAAATAATGTGAAAACGGTTGCAGATATGTCCCGACCCCCTAGGTTCAAGGAGGCTGGCGCAGGTGGGCGTCAAAGACAGCTACCCCCTCCTAAAAAGTGGTTATATATTTTACCGCAATCATCTCGTGTAGCGTGAAAACGGTTGCAGATAGGCACAAACATGCTGCTTATCATAACAAGCACTGGTGACAGACTTTTGAGATTTATCAACGTCGATGACCTTGAACGACCTTGAACCCCCGAAAAAGGGGTTTTGAGTGAATTTTTTCGCAATTTTTGAATGCACTGCACATTTCTACACTGAATTGCAACGAAATGGTTAAAGATAGACCAAGACAACCAGCGTATGAAATTTTCAGCATTAAACGTAGATTTCAGCAGTGAAAGTCCCGACCCTCTAGGTTCAAAAAGGCCGGCGCCGGCAGGCATCAAAGACAACTACCCCCCCCCCTGAAAAGTGGTTATTTTACCGCAATTATCTTGTGTAGCGTGAAAACGGTTGCAGATAGTTACATCATGCTGCTTATCATAACAAGCACTGGTGACAGGCTTTTTAGATTTATCAACATCGATGACCTTGAACTACCTTGAACGCCTCAAAAAGTTTTTAGTGAATTTTTCGCAATTTTTGGATGCAGCGCACATTTCAACACTGAATTGCGACTAAATGGCTGGAGATAGACCAAGACAACCTGCGTGTGAAATTTTCAGCACTCAACGTAGATTTTAGCAGTCCAAGTCCCGACCCGCTAGGTTCAAGGAGGCTGGCGCAGGCTGGCGTCAAAGACAGCTACTCTCCTAAAAAGTGATTATTTTACCGCAATTATCTCGTGTATCAAGAAAACGGTTGCAGATAGGCACAAACATGCTGCTTATCATAACAAGCACTGGTGACAGGCTTTTTAAACAAACGAGGTCCTCAGAAGAGCAGATATGCAGAAGAGAATTCTAATTATTAGGCGAAGATATACAAAAACCTCAATAGGCAACGGAAGATCTAGCACAAACATTGACGACGACTTTGGCAATTGGCATATCGAAAAGCTCTACGCCCAGACAGTAAACTATAGTTCTATCCGCGAGCAGCGCTAAGAATCTAAAGCTGGAGCGGAGCAACGTCGGGAAGGACGCACGCAGCAGGGCTTACAACACAATTATTCAGCACAAATTATAGTTTATGTCGCTGTCGCGCGTTAATTACGTGAGCATTGCTCAAATTTCTTGTTAGGCTCCCTCGGGAACGGAGTACCGAGGGTAAAATAATAATAATAATAATAATAATTGGTTTTCAAGTTACAGTCGAAAATGTCGGGATACTTTTTTGAGACACAGTGTATTATACTGATGTCCTATCTTACACCGTTACACGTATACATAAATTTTTATTATGTAGTACCGTTTCTATGATGAGGCAGCCTATTGGCGAAAAATCGCAAAATTTCCCCACTTTTTATTTAGCGCTCTCGCCCTCGAATTTATAGAAACTCATACTATAATTTATAGTCTGAGGCAGATGCTGAAGAACTACAGAAAGACTTGGCCTAAACTACACTGTGTCTCAAAAACGTCCCACTTTGTAACTGTCCATATCTTTGACAAATATATTAACCGATTAATTCTTTCACTGGCACACTCTCTGGACAATTTGCAATAAAGCGGTTATTGAATATCCCACCACACCGTAACTGCGTCGCTACACTACCTTGTAAAATATAAATGCAAAAAACTAGCAACACTGCGCAAGAGGCGTGTTGGAAGATGAAAGACATTTGGCATGTATTCCGAAGAAGAAGAAGAAGAAGAAGCATCACAGTCACGGATCCTGAAACTATATAGTTTTCCAGGCAGCCGACAGTGAAGATTTGGTGATCCTTGCTTGCACTGTTTTAGCCACCGTCTAGGCGCGCGTCTGTCCGTCTGTATTGACTGTTGGCGCCCTTCGCTATGGCAGTCCTTAAAACCAAGCGGCACCCCAAATTGCTACAGTCAAAACGTTTTTCACAGCATCAACGATTTCTATAACTTCAATCAAATGCTCAGAAGTAATTAGCGGTAGCAACATGTTACGTGGAGACACTGCATTACTGGACAAATTTGACAGCTTTCGTTCTGATGGGATTCGTTCTACTGGAATTCGTTCTGGTGAGATTTCGTTCTGATGGGCTGTTGCCGATTCGTATGGCAAAGTGCGTATACACGTGTCTGTCGACATTAAGCGGTTTTCGACTTTCTGTTACATAACCTCACCTTTTCTGGGGGAAGAAAAATTAGCCATTTTAACGCAACCTATTCTTTAAAATGACCCACCTCCACTCTACCCCAAATTTGAGAGTGTTTCTTTGCTGAAGGTATATGTCACCAGTTCGAAAGAAGCCTAACTTGTAGGCCTTATGATCAGCGTACATCAACGTCACGGACGGACGGACGGAGAGACGGACAACATACGATGACATTAGCCGCCCATGCAATGGCATGGTGCCGGTAAAATGGTTTCCAGTGAATGCGTCATTCTCCCCGCAGGCTTGTCTACAGAAAGCGTGCAGTGTAGGTGCATCTCAGTGCTGAGGCGAGGCGTGCGTTTTCTCTCCTCGTCGCTATACAGTGATTGGCTGTTGGCGCACCTGACACGCAGGTGAATATACACACAGCTCATCACTGACGCAGGTATGCACATATCAACGTAGTTATAGACGATAATATTACTTTTGTTCGTCGACAACTTGCTAACGTAGGTACGCACAATACTGTAGCCTATCCTTAAGTGAGGTGCGTGATATTTTAACAGAAAACCTAATGTAAAAATGTTGCATGAGAAAGCTGACTTTCTGGCGAAAGCAAAATGGTGGGCGGAGTCCAGACCGGAGTACTCAACTTGTTTGTAGTTTGGCCATATTCAGAATAAAGAAAAGAAGGAAATAGTGGCTTCGCTCTCACCCCAAATTTGGCCCTCTTTCCACCCACCTATGGCAGATGAAACTCTTAGATGCATTAGCTTTTTATATATAAGCCTAGGTTATATTCGATTCAGAAAACCATCAAAAAAAGACAGGAATGGAATTGGCCTAGAGCCCCGCAAAGCCTTAATCAGGCTCTGCTTAAATTACTTGTTTACAGTTGACAAAGCACTTGGAGTCGTTGTTAACAAAATTAAAACTCTCGCATTACAAACGAGTTTGTTGCGTCCCAGGTTGAAGCAAGTGACAGAAAGATACACACGAAATGCAGTCGAGAGGTCTACGTCTGTTGTTTGAATTGCTCATTGTTCAACGAGTCGTCCTTGCCATACGTAAGCATCTAGGCCTACATTACGCTACTGCTTGCTGTGTTTTTTAAGACATTATGATAAAGAGCAGAACCTCGGTGTGAAAATAGCGACATTGGACTGCACAAACGTATCAACGGAGATTCTTGACCACAGTAAGGTTGTTTCGCGGATCCAAGCCAGCGATAAAGAATTGCATAGGACCCTTGTTGTCAATACGCCAATAACATTTATGATTTAGCATGCAGTTATTATTAGACGGAATCGCTCTTGCAGCGCAAGGCGGTTCTTGCAGCGCAAGCGATTCCGTTTATTCCTTTACATGCTGCATGACGAGTCTGTCTGTCGTCTATCTATCTGCTGATTCATGAAACTTTCGTACCCGAAAATTTTCGTTCCCGGGAACGAAAGTTCCATAGGTAGAACTTTCGTCCCTGGTATCTTTCGTCCTCTGGAATTTTCGTTCCCTGACATTGATAATTACTGAACCCTTTACGGAGGGCTTGTAGTTGAGCGAAAAAGCTCTAATTTTGTGTCCCTCGCTAAACAGTTATAGCAAGAGTTTCTGCAGGATATAATAACAAAAAGGAAGCCCAGCTGTTGCTAGGAAAAAGGCGCTACAGCCTATACAGTTCCTGTTGCGGTACTGACTTTTACGGTTATCTAAGGTCAATGATTTTCATTTCATTTGAACGTCGTGGCCCAGGTTCCTATACTATACACAATTTATTGACGCGCTTACAGCAATGCTGTAGGCGTCTATGGTAAGCCCCTAGCATTGTCGTCTGTCTGTCGTCCGTCTGTCCGTCCGTAACAGATGTTTTATGGATAAGCGTTGGGTCATGAAAAAATCGTTTTGCACGAATAATTAGCCGTGTCGATGCTCTCCGCGTACAAAATTACGGGGATGCAGTACAAGGGAAACATTTTCAAAGCTGGGACTAAATGTATGAAAACGACAAAAAAAACTTACCACGTTAGGCCCAGGCCCCTATCATAGACGCCTACAGCATTGCTGTAACCGCGTCAATAAATTGTGTGTAGTATAGGGGCCTGGGCCTAATAATGAACGTTAGGGAACGAAAGTTTTATGCTAATTTCGATATTGCGAACGAAAGTTCCAAGAAGGAAAGTTCTACCTGTGGAACTTTCGTTCGCGGGAACGAAAGTTATCGGGTAGCTTATAGGGTGTTTACACGATCCAGCAAACGTCCCGCATTAGCACGTGTATTTTGAATACATTTGCTGGAAGTTTGCTGGACGTCTGCTGGATCGTATAAACACCCCAATACTGATTGTGAGTGGTTGTACGTGATGATGTGTGTGGACAGGCCAGGCGCCGCCGTCCATCGAGCACGGTCCGCTGCCGAGCGTGGAATATTTCTCGGACAGTGTAGGAGAGAGAGTTCAGTTGCACTGTCGTGCTACTGGCATACCTGCACCAGAGTCAGTAGCCTACTTACCGGACCTATTCATTGCTACCACGCGCGACAGCACACTCGTATACCAGCGCGTCTTAGCTAATCGTCTGAGCGTCCGTTAGAGAGAGAGGGGGTGTGTGTGTGTAAGTAAGTAAGTAAGTAACATGATTTGAAAAGCGCAATTTAACAATTAGCCACAATGCGCCGCGCTCTCAACGCCCGAACAAAATGTCTTCAACAGCCATTTAAACTGTTCTGAGCTGATGTCAGTTTGTCTCAGATGAGCCGGAAGGTTGTTCCACAGCCTATGACCTGCAGCAGCAAAACTTCTGTCTCCATAGCTGCGCAGGTCCATCTGACGACGCATGTCCTTGAGTTGGCAGGACACAGCTGACGACGACCTTCGTCGAAGACCAGCTAAACGGTCGGCGCTGTGGAAGCTGTAGCCATGCCAGACAGTGACAAGTAGACCAGGGCGGCCATTTTGAAATCCACCCGACGCTGAACCCGAAGCCAGTGCAGTTCCTTTAGCACCGGCGTTATGTAGTCGCAGCGTCGAGCGCCCGACACCAGAACAGACTGCAGCCGGCGGCTCATTAGTGAACTGCACCGAAATTACTAGAGATAGATCAGGACAACTTGCGAATGAAACGTTTAGCACATAACGTAGATTTTAACTGTCAGAATTTCTAACTTATAGATTCAAGGAGTCTTCTGTAAGAAGGCTTCAAATTTGGGTACGGTACTCTTTTAAAACATTATTATTATTATTTTATTGCACGTTGTACACTGATTTCCAAGGTGCTAGCACTGATGCTGTCGCGCGTCACTTTAGTTTTGCTTAGATTACTCGCACATATCAGCTTAAACTTGTGAAAAAAAACTCAAAAGAACGTAAAACTTTAGATGCTTTTAAACGGTTACAAATCACTTGCTTAAAATGCTTTTAAACACACATTGTGGTTCAAAATGGCACAGCTTGTATATGCACTTTTTCGAATATTAGCAGATTTTTAAGCCGATTGTACGGCCCATACATAGTGACGGAAAGCCTTATGATTTACTGCAAATATTTATTTATTTTTTGCCACGAGATCTCCGAGCTCCGTCAGCCGATTGCCGCGAAATTTTGTCACCTGATCAAAATTTTGTGTGCTGGATTGTTGTAACTTCAGGTACCAGTGGAAGCGCGAAGGCGTCGGAATCAATTTTACGCCGGACGAGCCTTACTCAGGCACGTTTTCTTTGAATCGGCCGGGTGCAGACGATGCAGGTGAGTACCAGTGTTTTGCCGAGAACGGCGTCGGCAAGGCAATGTCCAACACGACGCGACTCGTCCAAGCTCGACGTGCGCAGTTCCCCGCTGACCCATCAGTTCCTGACCAAGCTATAGCGACAGTTGGCGAGAAACTGAGAATCAATTGTCAGCCTAGTCAACAGAGCGTGCCTTCACCAACAGTTGATGAACTGTCATGGCAAGATGAAGGAAACACCAAATGGCCACCCAGCCCACTAGTCCAAATTGATGACGAGGGTATGTACAGTACGTTATAGAACTTTCTGCTTGCTGCAATGGATGCTGGTTTCTGTTTATTTGTCTGTCAATACTTGTACATAATGTACACTTTGCTAAACTTGACAGCAAAAATTGTAGTATTAAAGTGAGCTTCAGTTTGGGAAGGGTGGTTGGAACCCTCAGTCAAATTTGCATTGCACTGTTGCGGTCAAAACAACATGTAACTCGTAGCTATTCTGTTTATAATTGATTAGTTTTTATGTTTTGTTGCTGCTGGCTCGGTAGTCTAACGGTAACGTGTCGGATTTGTAATCCTGAGGTAACTCAAGAGGCGCAGGTTCGACGCTGCACCAGGACACTGCCGGGTAGCGACCTTAGGCAAGTTGTTCACACACATGTGCCTCTGTTACCAAGCAGTATAATTTGGTACCGGCTTCACCGCTGGGACGTAAACAGGCACACCGCGCGATACACTGGCCTCGTATCCGTGGTCTCGCAGTATAAAAACTGGTGTCTGGCTGAAGGCCTTAGGAAACGGAGATCAGCGCCGCCCTGTGGGCCGTAAGGCTCGGGAAGGACTTTACGTACGTTACGTTTTTTTCTTTCTTTTTGTTTTTTTTTGTGTTCAACGCAAGATCTTCGAGCTCTCTTCCCCGATCTCCATGAAACTTTGCCACGTGATCAAAAGTGGGCCTATGTTCGGTTTTCTAATTTAGGTCCAAGAATTTTGGGGTTTTGGGGGTTTCCCCAAAAATATTCTGGGAGCCCAATACATGCAAAATTTTCGGCAATTTTGAATAACTTCAAAATTTGAATACGTATATCTCTAGAACGAATGGAGGTACCCAAAGTCGGAAAACACAGTGATCGACAGCGATTTCTTATGCGTTCGGCAATAAAGTCTGGTAAACTTTAGTTTACTAACAACAAAGTTTGAAATGTGAGTTTAGGATTTAGATTCACCCAAATCAATTTTGGAAGACCGTATTTCAGTTTGTAAGGAGTGCGTCACCATCCAAATATATACTAGTATGTTTGACCTCTCGAATTTTACAAGCGCTAGGAAATGGCCAAGGTTTGCTAGCGCACACCCCACCGGTGATGAAAATTCTCCATTATTTTCTAACAGTGAACATTCAAAATTGGTTTAAAATTCAGCGTATGCTCAGCTACATAAGCTTATAACTTTGGGGCTTTGGAACTTCAGAAAACTTTTCTGGGTGATATGCCATAAGACGGGCATGATAATCTCGGTACAAATTTTATAGTGGCTCGCATCTCTAAAATCTGAGAAGGCAAAAAACGTCCAAAATTCGCGCACTTTAGACTTTGAGCCGAATGTCTCTGAGATTGATCGAGGAGGTGTCAAAAATCGGTAAAGCAAGTGATCAACTATATAACTTATTGTACATTAGGATACGCGAAAAAAATGGTGAACTTTCAGTAACAAAAAAGTTAAAACGCGCATGTTGACCCACCCACAACGCGAACACTGCGCGTGCTGTATATACTAATGGAATTGCGTTCGGGTCACGTGACTGTGGTAGAAGCGGAGTTTCAACCCCTAAATTGTCTTTCCAGTCGGGCGTACGGCCCCGGGTGCCTCACGTTGGGCTTTGTCCCAAATTTCTAGTTTTTGACCGTACTAACGGTCAGTATTTGTCACAGGCTTCTGTCTGCCTGTTGTCAGTTGTGTGTCTGTAACGGATGTATTGTGGCTAAACGGTACATTTTACCGAAAAACTGCCTATACTCTGTGGTATCGAATTGGATTTCCTGCGATTTCCATTCCTTCCAAACGGGGTACTGTCTGCACCCCCAGATACGAGGGGCGGTCAAAAAGTTTTAAGCCTCGACATATTAGACTGAAATTTTTTTCGCAATATATATATCAGTGAAACGTGCATTCATTACTGACTCATATGAGTCCGCTGCGAATATGACGTCATTGTAATTTATGACGTCACAGAGCATTAAATAGAAACGATTCGCAGCGTCAACGAAAACGTCTCGAGTCATTCGTCATCGTGGATAGCGGATAACACCGTGATCAGATTGCAGATTTTAAACCGGATAATAGTCACTGGAACTCAGGTCATTACTGTATGCAGAGTGGTCTTGGTGTACGAAGATAAAGTCATGAACAGCTGGTGTAGGATACCCAGCTGGGTAATTGTATACGTAGGACTGTACTGCAGTGCCAGTTTTAGGAGCGGGTGCGAGGCTTTGCTGCCAGCCCCCTGTCCATCAAGGGCCCCATGCAACAGGACACAAATCTTGATTATCCTTTCGTCAACAAAACTGATATAATTAATGGTTCTCTTTTTAATAAATTTTTTGTGACACCATCAGATATTGACATAACTTTATAATTGGTTGAAATGCTCTTATTTGTTACCACAAATTAGGATATCGTATATTCACAGATGCAAATAAGAAATTCATAAAAGTATTTGTCAGGGCTTTCATAAAATCACATGCCAATGAGCGCCACTTTGGTAAATCCAACTACACACGGGAAATTGTTATGCAACATATGGCTTGATTTTCCGCTCTTCGCGTTAATGCTCCAAGTCTTTTCGGTTTAAGCTCTATGACGTCATAAATTACAGTGACGTCTTATCTCCAACACGCCTACACGTATACACAATAAAAGTATGTTTTACTGATGTATAAATAATAACAAAAATTTTAGTTCAATATCATCACTAGCTTGCCGTGCCCGATGTACGAGCGTAGGCGGCTTCATGAACTAAGCACCGGTAACCTTTTCTGTTCTCCGCCTGTCTTACCATTTCGACCAGGCTTCTCTCGCCCCATTGAACGATATCATCGATCCACTGTTTCATCTGACCACCTTGCCAACGTTTTCCGGGCATGATGCCCAGCTTGATGTCTTTCTCTAAACTCTCGTGTCTCGTTGTATGACCGAAGTATTTCAGTTTACGTGATTTCACTTGTCCCAACAGCCCCTGTCTTGGCCTACTCTTCGTAAAACTTCCTCGTTCGTCACATGTTCAATGTAAGAGATGCGCATAGCATCTCAAACGCCTCCACATTATCGCATAATTCCTTGTTCAATGTTCATGCCTCCGAGCCGTAAGTGACGATAGGCCAGACCAGTGCTTTGATAAGTCGAGCTTTTAGTTTATTACTCACTGTACATGACTTCAAATTTGGAACTAGTTCTCTCAGTCTCTGTCTCGCGATTGCCAGTCTCGACTTGACCTCTTCGTCACACGACGCTTCAGAGTTGAACATAGCTCCAAGATACTTGAACGACTTGGTGTCACTCATGGTGCATCCAGCTACCGTTACAGTTGTTCGTTTTGGATCATTGCAAACTTTCATTACTTCAGTCTTCTTGCCATTTATCTTCATGCCCAGTTCAGTAGCCGCCTCATGCAAGCGGTTGACAATGTCTTGCAACTCTTTTTCTGTGCTGGCGATTAGCACAATGTCATCTGCGTAGCGAAGCTCCCACCAATCTTAAACCCTTTTTCGTATCCGTCAAGTGCTTTGCGCATCAACAACTCGGCCATTAGGTTAAAGAGGTAAGGGGACAGAATGCACCCCTGCCTCACTCCTTGCTTGGCTTGGAACCAACCACTTGTCTCGCCATGAATCCGGACATTTGACCTTTGGTTTTCATATAGCGCTCGTATGAGGGCGACGAGATGTTTCGCGAAACCCATGTCCGCCATCACTTTCCACAGTTTCTTGTGGTTTACTTTGTCAAAGGCTTTTTCAAAGTCTACGAAACACGTACAGCGGCTGCCTTCAAGACCGAGCTTTTTCCGTGAGGATTCTGAGGCTGCATAGGTGATTGTGCATACCTCGCTGTGGCCTGAAACCCGCTTGCTCTTCAGCCACTTCGAGTTCAGTTTTGGGTGTGATCCTTCCGAGGATGACCTTCAGTAGTATTTTGCTTCAGTAGTATCTAGTTCAATATACCCAGGCTCAAAACTTTTTGACCACACCTCGTACTTGCATTGCAAATTGCGGGTAAACCGCTTCAGTCAACGGCATGATTACTGTTGACAGCCTATAGCTTGTATTGATAGCCTGGACCAATAGCCATTCCAGCTACGTTTTAAACTTTTGTTTGAACTCCCGAAATGTTTTTACTACCAAAGTTATGAAACAAATAATAATAAATACATAAATAATAAAATATAATAATCGTGATCTGTTGCAGGCAATCTGAATATCGCATCCGTCATGCAGGACGACATAACTGATAAGACCTGGAAATGTTTTG